>Ga0209185_1000470_pt1 | contig 47607 bp, 43 predicted proteins | sample SidtaG_2_FD_187425 | JGI IMG/M metagenome (GOLD analysis project Ga0209185, IMG submission 187425) | Marine algal microbial communities from Sidmouth, United Kingdom - Sidmouth_Asex2 metaG (SPAdes) (version 2) | ecosystem: Host-associated > Algae > Red algae > Unclassified | place: Sidmouth... | reverse complement strand
CCACTAAACGCGGCTATGCGCTGCATTGGATCTACACCACCGAGAAAAAGCGACGGGATCGTCAGGCTCGTGAACAGCGCCTTGGCGCTTTCGAGCTGGCGCTCGGGGATCTGATGGGTAAGCTCAAGGCACAAAAACTCAAGACTGAAAAGCAGATCCATGAACGAGTTGATCAGCTGCTGGAGAAACATCGCGCTCAGGGGCTGTACCACATTGATGTCGTGCCAGTACGTGAATCGAGCAAGATGCAGGTCGGTAGAGGCCGTCCGAGCAAACAGACTCGCTACAAGACTCGCTACAAGACTCGCTACAAGACTCAGACCCACACGGTATTCTCATTGGCATGGTCTCGTAACAAGCAGGCCTTCGAGCAAGAGCGCAGGTGTGATGGCGTGTTTCCGATTCTGTGCACTGATGAGACGCTCAGCGCCAAAGAGGCCCTGCTGGCGTACAAGTATCAGCCGCGCCTGAAGAAACACTTTGAGCAGCTCAAGACGGTACACCATGGCGCACCGACCTTGTTCAAGAAAGTCGAGCGCGTCGAGGCCATGATGTTTCTGTTTTTCATGGCTTTGGTTCTGCAGGCGGTATTGGAGCGAGAGGTTCGAAAGGCTATGATCGAAGAGACGATCGACTCAATACCGGTCTACCCGGAACATCGACTCTCCGCTCATCCAACGACTGCAAGAATTGTGGATCGATTCCAGGATATATCGCTATACCGCCTTTACTATGAAAACGCTCTCATCAAGCAATACAAGGATGAACTCACGCCGTTACAGCTCAAAGTGCTGGGCCTGATAGGTATGAGCGAGGATGATTACTGGCGGCAGGTAAGCTGAAAAACGAACGCTAAGATCAGAGTGAGACGAATCGAATTTTTTGACTATTAAAAATCGAAAAAAGTACCGTCAAAAAACATGCGGAATGTAGGTTAAACGGCAGCCAACAAGGTGTCCACCAACACCACATCACTCAATCGAAACTCATACACAATCTGGCCTTGTCTTTCGAAAAGCATGGCATCTGTATTAAAACGGTTAATCAAAAATTCTGGTATTTGACATACAGTTTGAAAGTTTTCCGTACCTTATACGAAACTCGGTAATACGCATTGTAAGAGCCACTTCCGCCGATAATCGTCACCGGAGAATTCAATCGGCAATCTCTTTTACCTTTGCAGAACTCTTTCGCTCTATGTACAGCGTAAGCCTTACTCATGGATGAGGACTGATAGAAATAAAATTTTTCACCGCGCATTGCCGGATCCGATATGGGTTTTACCTCTGCTGAATCAATAGAGTCCAATAAAGCAGGTGCATTGTTAGTGTCAGCGACAGCCATTCCACCTGTGAGAAAGAGACTGAGTGTCGCTGCGACTACTAGTTTGTTCATATTCCAAGAGTCCTGTTCCGGTTGATATGTTGCTAGAAAATCCAATGCGCATACGACTCGCTAAGGCTGAAAGTAACATAATATCGTATTTAGAGAAAGCACGTGCGACGGCCCTTGCTGGACACTTCAATGCACCTGGGCCAAGCCATCGTTTAAGCCCCTTAGGTTGTGAACACGCTCGTTCGCAGCTTTCTGCCAAAAAACTTGTCATAATTCATCAGCCTGTTTTTCCTAGACGTCATAGGGGCGACTAGGCCCGATACTGATCAAATCTGCAGAAATGCAGGAAGAGGATATGTCATTGTTCGACTTGAATGAAGCCGTACCAGCAAACCACGAATGACGAAGACCAATAAAAACAATATGACCATGAGCACATCTATCACTCCGCCAACTGCGACGTTGTCTGCATTTGCCGCTACCACCTCGTCAGACGTAGTGTCGTTCTGGGTAGCCACACCCTCGGGATAACGCAGCGCTAGATCCACAGCACGTCGCGCATCAATTAGACCATGCCCACTATCCAGATCGAAACCGGTAGGTAACATGCTGGCGGATGATTCCTCACGTTCAACGATATCAACCGCACTGGCAGCAATGATCCGCTTGAATGCATCCGGATCCAGATCAGGCCGGATCTCCAACAGTAATGCAGCCACACCAGCAACATGCGGTGCGGCGGCAGATGTGCCCACGAACACCCCATCTGATTCTTCTGATGAAGTTTCTGCACCGTTGAAAAAACTGGTGCTGACACCGTCAGGCGCGGCCACATCTGGTTTGTTGGCCACGCGCGGCTCAACGTACCGCGCGCCTTCTTCATTGAACAGCACCGCACCGCCTCCTGCGGATGAGAACGACCGCAACAATGGCTTCTCTATCCCGTACGCTGGCGTCATCGACCATTCCACAGCGCCTACGCTTATGGACTCAGCGATATTCGCGTGACCATAGATAGTGGAACTCTCCAGTCTATGCTCCAGAATCTGCCCGTTGAACCTCCCTTGAATGATGTACTTGATTCGACCAGGAGCAGGGCCTCCTGCATGCACTATGAGTAGATTGAAATACTCGACCCCTGAATCCGGTGAATTAAAAATCGACAAAAATTCAATGGGATCTCCTCCTATATTATCGGTTGCAGCACTGGCCAATACTTGAATTCCTGCATCATCTACCACATGGATATCAAGATTGACTGCAGACCCGGGATGCCCGCTTATTGAGAAGGCAGGTTCATCCCATTGTAAAACAAGCTCCATTGCCTGATCTTCTGGTAACCGGAAGCGCTGCAGCACATCCACCGAATCGCCAGGATCAAAGTCGTGTGCTGAAAAAGCCAATACGGGATCAAGCTCGGTGCGGAACACGCTCTCATAGGCGTTGCGGCCATCGTTACCGGCAGCAGTAACATGCACAACGCCCGACGCCACAACATCACGCACACTGCGTGCTATTGCATCATCCTGATAGAAAGTTGAAAACGGAGACTTGGCATCATCAATGATGATGTCTGCTCCCTCACTTTGTAACGTGGCAATCGCATGGGCAACGCCAGCCGTGCCAATGCCACCGGTGTGAAAAATCAGTTCCGCTCCCGGGGCAACGTCATGGATGATTTGCATCAAAGCGCGCCCCTCATCAACGGCATCTGTACAATCGCCAGCCTCCTGTATTACTCGAGCTGATGCAGGCAGTTCGCCATTTGCTATATCAAGCGTCGCCCCTCCCAGACAATTGAAGCTGTCCGAAACCACTCCAACCGTCACGCCAGTTCCACTGACACCGAAGTCCATTCTCGCCTGATCGGCTCTAATAGCACGATCACCTTCACTGACATCGACCCCTGCTGAATAGTTAAGATCACCTCGCCGAATCTCGTGCAGACTTTCGATTGTGCCTAAGCCGTCGATGGAGTTAACTGGAAAGTAGCCAGTCACAAACAGATCATGAATCTGCCCCTGTTCAAGGCCAAGTGCTTCCAGAGCTGTCTTTAACTCATGCACCGATCCAGAAGCAATCGCCTCTATAGGCACTACATTAGGGGCGCTGCGAGTCCAGGGGTCAGAGTCCAGCCACCCTGTATTCCTAAACCGATGCCTTTGCAGCACTGAGGCTGATTGAGGCGACTCGCGGTAATCAAAACCAGAGGCCAGCAACCTGTCGTATTTAAAAAAGTTGTCTGGCATAGCCAATTTGCCAGCACGTGTTTCTGCCCAAGCTGACAACGTTACAAACACTGCGCCTGCCATCATCACAGCAATTATTGACGATGACCATACGGTGCACTTTAGCTCACGCCGGTGATTCATTTTGGCAATCGGCTCCAGTCTGAATCTGTTGCTCGCAGCGTGGTTGAATGTAGACGGTGTGATTCAGTGTTCGCAACTTGTGGACGTAACGGAAAATCCTGTGGTATGCCGAATCCTTCCTTACCCAGTATCAAAGCTTCTCCGTGCCAGTGTTCCAAAAGCTGCAGGAACGGCAGAACAACGTTACCTCGACTTGGATCCGCCAGATACGCCGTACCATTGATCACTTGACGCAATACAGCGAAATGCTGATAGTCTGGAGTCTTCAGATAAATAATTATAGGACCCTGCAAGGATCGAGCGGCTTCAGGTGTCAGCTCGACACTCACGGACTGATAGCCACGATTTTGTGCCAGTCGTTCGAGCTCCAGGAAAGACAGTCCTCGCTCTCTGATCACTTGTAATTCATCATTCGTGAATAGCACGTCAACGTCGTTGAGTATATCAAGCTCGGACACTGCGTCATTGAAGTAGTAGCGCAGCATGGTTGCCATTGCTGACGCTCCACAGGAGTAGTCATACTGTTGCATGACTACGCGCTCATCCTTAAGCATTGTCCAATCCTGAATGCCTGGCGAATCTTCGACAGGATACGCCGCTGTGCTATGCAGGGGTTGCGACAGAGCGCACGCATTCGCAAGCACACTGATCAGCGCAATCAACGCGACAATTCGAAGGCTGCGCATTAACGCCCATCAAAAGTTATGATGTAGGTAGCGCCAACTCTCACGCCTCCCCCATCATCATTGAGTCCTTGGCGCAATAGATACTGCCAGACACGTCTTGGACCCGGGCTGTAGGCCAGGGAGGTGGAGAGCGACATGGGCTCGCTGTTGGAGCCCTGGAAAACGATATCATCTACCTCGGTTTCGAATTGGTAGCTTGCCTGGAATCTTCCACTAATAGATATTGCAGAGTTGATCTGAAATGCCGTACCGAATCCATAGTCAACTGATGCACCGTCCCGCACTTTCACATCTCCTACAGTGCCTGACGAATACGAATCGCTATAAGCAATATTGGCAGACAGCACCAGTGGATCGATACGACGGGTAAAACTTGCACCCAGCGTCCCCGATCCATCTCCCAAGTTGCCATCCAGCGCCTCGTTCTGGTCATCGGACCCAATGGGTATCGATACGGAACCGTTTAAAGTGATACTGGGCCATGCTGCAGTTTCTGCTGCCACTTGCCAGGATACGCCAACGCTCAGATCGGCAAGTGTTGAATCTGTGGTGGTATCTGCATCACCGGGGAGGATCGTTTGACGCTCACCGGCTTCCAGCGCTGTGCCGAAATAGAACTCCAATTCGTCTGTCAGACCCAGCGAAACATCGATGGGTATCGTAAGCGCACGCGTCCTGACCTTTCTAAGATTCTCAATACGGGAGTTATTCAGGTAGATGAACCCGATCGCCAGTGACAAGCTTCGCTTGCCAACCGACACCTCGGTGTCGCGAATGGCAGTTCGATCGGTATCCTCAGGAGGTGGGGTGCCAACTACCTCACTATCAATACCTTCAGCAGCATTGGCTGTTCGCCCAGTACTAGCCGAGACCGCTAGAATACTATTTACTGCCAGAATGGCGAGGAGCCCTGTTAAGGGCGACTGGATTCCGCCAGCGGTATAATGGAATACCATTACTTTCAGCAAGTCGTATCGTTCATTGTGAAACAGTGGTCATTTTCGACAACTATTCATTGTCCTTGTGCACCCGTGAAGGAACGGAACCCACACTCCTGCTGCGAGATCTAATCGTCTCTTTGAAAGTTTTTTGCAACTTAACAAAGTATCCGTCGGAAGGTATTCGACAGTCTACCATCTAGGTACGGCTGTTGTATTGATCATTTTTTTACACTGCGGCAGTAAGACGCTGGTCTGCTGGTCTCGCATATAGTATTCATGTGTTTATTGTCGCTCTTCTCAATAAACCGGTATCCCTCCATCCTCGCTACACAAAAATTGACGCATGAAGGTGATAAATTAGAATCAGCAGTTTTACTTTACGATTAGATATTCAGGAGGGACAAAGACACGGGGGCCGATGAGAAGATTACTGACTCCTTTCTAAGCTCGGTGCTGACTTACCAGCAATCCAATTATAATGGCGCTATCACCAATCATAGCCGAATGGCACTAATTTATGCATCAAGCGCTTGTTATAACTCAAGTTTCGGAGTTCAAATCTGACGATATCAGGCTGGCTGCTGATGTTCAAAGCGCATCGTAAACGCATCAAGCTGTAGTGCCTGGACCAGAAACTGAGACAACCGCTCATCAAGTTTTTCCATGATGTTTTCCACTGTGCAGTTCAGTTGTTTACTCGTGGATTTCAGTGTGCCAGCAACTAGCGAACTGGATACACCCAGAGGCGCGCGGCATAGTTCAAGCTGTCAAACTGATCTTGTATTTGTGATCGTACCTGACCGACTGATAGCTCTGTCGATATCAGCTTGGCGTCCGCCAGCATTTAGATAGCGTATGGCGCACAGGTGAATGGATGCGGTAGGGTAGCCTTCAAGAAAGGGAGTCATTTTGTGCACAACATGATCCCGATTTCCTGTATCGCCCCCTATTTGATCTTGACGAAACCATTCTTGATCGCGGCGGTTCTCTCAGGGACTTCGCTCCATAACAAGCCAAGGGGATGCTGTGTTTCAATATCAATGAGGTAGACAGGTTCGTTGAACGATTCATCGAGCTTGATCAGAAAGTCATGGTCTGAAAATACGAGGTTTACCAGTCGCATGTTGACGAATTCGAGACAGTAGATTGGTCAGTTGATGATCTGCTGAACACATATTTGCTGATGTTCAGCGCGTTTTGTAAGCCAAGAAGGGGTGCTGCTGAAGCGGTAGAGGCGTGCCGCAGAACAGGTTTAAAGATAGTAGTAGTGACCAATGGAAAGTCATGTTTCCAAGAAAGGAATTTTCGAAAACTTGACTGCAGCAGATTGATTGACCGCGTGATTGTTTCAGAGGCTGTTGGGTTGCGCAAGCCGGAAACGGCCATATTCGAGCTCGCCTGTCGTGTTGTTGATGCCGATGTCGAGTCTTCAGTATTCATTGGTGACAATCCAGTTGTCGATATGGAAAGGGCGAAGATGGCAGGGATGAAAACGATCTATATCTCGATTGATCTGGATCCTGTTCCGTGTGAGTACGCTGATGCTACTTTTCTGGATATGTCTGAAGTATCGGGATACATTGAACAAGTCGCATAGAATATCTCGACCCTAGTGATGCATAAAATTTCGAGTCCAGGAGCTTATAGAGCTGCATATAAGGCGCTGCACGGAGTTTTTACTGGATTGAGCTTAGTCACTCTAAGTGAGATCCAGAAAAAATGAGTACAGCGGGGGCCGCCTCCGGTACTTAGATGCTGCTATAGAAGCAGCGAAGCGGTTCTGGGCCGAAATTTTATGCATCACTAGGGTTGAGTATCTAACACTACAGTTTGATGTGAAATCGATATCACTTGCATATTAAATGTATATACAATATATTAGTCAGCCCTTAAATTGATAGAGCTGATTGAAATGTCAAAAATCTCCAACAAGAAAGCCAAGAGCATCGCCGAGAAGCTGGCGCGCAAAGCGGTAAAGCGTGCTGGTGTAAAATCAAAGAAGAAAAAAGTGGTCAAGCGCGCTACCAAAGCTGCAATAAAGCCTGTCAAAAAAGGCAAAAAGGGCAAGGCCCGGAAAGCTGTGCGTAAAGTGGCTAAAAAGGCTGCCTGAACAACGCCTGAGTCATCTGATGCCGACCACAAGTAGTGTCGGTCGGCATTAGTTCTAGTATGGATGGTTCATTAGCATTCGCGCACATACAGGCAATGACGAATGGCAAAAGCGGCAAAGAAGAAAAGCAAAAAATCTAACAAAGAGTCTCAACTGGTGGTGCGTCTGGACAAGGAGCTGCGTGACAGATTCGTAGCTGCCTGCAATGATGTCGACACCTCGGCCTCCCGGGAAATCCGACGTTTCATGAAGCGATTTCTGACCCGATACGAAAACGGGGAGATCGACGAGTAGCGACAGTTTTCCCGGTTTGGTGATGAGCTGGTCCTCGCCACTGCCTGAACCAAAATGCGAAGCCACGAATGACGCGGGATATCAGTGCTGTCATCCAAGTGTCGTCCAAGTCTCGACACAAGATGTTTAAAATCTTGTCAATGTGTTTTCAAACGAATTTTACATTGATGATGAAGCTGTTGCTGATGCGATAGCGCACGAGGGTATGTTCAATCTCATTCATACTGAATCGGTAACGAAAATTGATTTCATTATTCGAAAAAGTACACCGTTTAGAGAGTTAGAGTTCAGTCGCCGTACTGTGACGCAGATAGCGAACCGATCTGTATCAGTAGCCAGCGCTGAAGACCTGTTACTATCCAAACTTGTGTGGGCAAAGGGCAGTTAATCAGAATTGCAGTTAAAGGATGCACAGAACTCGATTGATGCAAAGACTGACTCGGACTGGACATACCTCAGGCGCTGGGCCGAGGACTTGGACGTCACCCGTATGCTAAATACTTTGACTGGTGTCCCCCAGTGAACGATACACCCGATCAAGTTAAGCATCTGTTTCGCACCATGATGATGGCCCGCTCTGCTGAAGAACGCATGGTAATGGGCTGCAGCATGTTTGACGCAGCACGCAAAATGGCATTGGCCAGCCTTTCGCATCTTCCTGAACGACAAATTAATTTGGCCACGATCGCAATGATTGCAGATCAACACTGGCACTTGGTAGCGAGCGCAGTGGTAGCGGCGTGCAGAAGAACAAGTCCGCACATCGACATTTCGTGCCGATGAGCTTTGGAGTGGAAACGGTGAAAGTGAGATACTCTCTAACGGCTGTGCGAGAGCACGGTTCTGGACGTGGTGTCAGGGTTGACCTCGAAATTATTGCCTGGCACCACGTCGTCTCAATGGCACCTACCTCTTAGCAAGACTTTCCGGCACTGTCACCTGCCGGCGCAACAAAATCTTCCTTAGTCAAATTAAAGGCGCTTACGTAGCGCTGTTCAGGCCATTAGAGCCTTCCGGCAAATAAGCGCGGTTTTCCCCGGCACATACAGCTAACGCTGATGCCCGTTATTGCGCAATACAGGTAAGGGGAGACACCTGATCAGCGCAAATCTTCGCCATCCAATTCTTGACATTGTCCAGAATTGACCCCATCATTCTCTACATGAACGGAATCGAGAGAAATCACGGATCTATTGACGTATCAGCGGCGCTGAAAGCGGTTGGCTTGCAGGTCACCGCACAGCGTCTTGCCGTCTACAGGGCAGTAGAGAAGTCCCCTCACGCTATCGCGGACGAGATTTGTCAGACGGTAAGAGACGAACTTGGGGTTATCTCAAGACAAGCCGTTTACGATGCATTGAAGGCAATGTCAGAGAAGGGGCTAATACGCCGCATACAGCCGGCAGGCTCCGCCGCACGTTACGAACATCGGGTGGATAACCATCACCACCTGGCATGTCGCAAGTGCGGGAATCTTGTCGATATTGACTGTGCGGTCGGCAAGGCGCCTTGTCTGGTGGCCGAGCAAGACCACGGATACACAATAGACGAAGCAGAGGTTACGTACTGGGGTATCTGTCCGGATTGCCAGTAACCTAGTAAGACAAAGCAGCACTGTATTCACACCCACTATCATCACAAACTTAAATCAGGAGATTAAAAATGGACGGTGAAATCGGAGGAGGTTGTCCCTTCGCACACGGCGGTAATACGTCAACAGAGAAGCCAGTCACCAAGTGGTGGCCCAATGCCCTTAATCTGGACATTCTCCATCAGCATGGTGCGCGCACCAACCCGATGGATCTGGATTACAACCACCGCGATGCGGTCAAGGCGCTGGATCATGAAGCCGTCAAGGCCGATGTTAAGGCACTGCTTACCGACAGTCAGGACTGGTGGCCGGCTGACTGGGGTCACTACGGTGGCTTGATGATTCGTCTTGCCTGGCATTCCGCAGGTTCCTACCGTCAGGGTGATGGACGCGGTGGTGCAGGATCAGGCAACATCCGGTTTGCGCCATTAAACTCATGGCCCGATAACGCCAGTCTGGACAAGGCTCGTCGTCTGCTGTGGCCTGCAAAAAAGAAATACGGTAACGCTCTATCCTGGGCGGATCTGATTATTCTGGCTGGCAACATGTCTTACGAGTCCATGGGGCTGAAGACTTTCGGTTTCGGTTTTGGCCGTGAAGATATCTGGGGCCCGGAGACTGATATCAACTGGGGTCTGGAAGATGAGTGGCTGGCTGATAGTGCCAATCGCTACGAAGATCTCGATGAGCCTTCCACGATGTATAATCCTTTAGCGTCTGTCCACATGGGGCTGATCTACGTCAATCCTGAAGGCGTTAATGGTCAACCGGATCCAGCGCGCACTGCCAAGCACGTGCGTGAAACATTCGCTCGCATGGCAATGAACGACGAAGAGACCGCAGCGTTAACCTGTGGTGGACACACCGTAGGTAAGGCACACGGTGGTGGTGATCATGCCAACATCGGCTCTGAGCCTGAAGCCATGGGTGTAGAGGCGCAGGGTTTTGGATGGGCTAACCCTGGCCACGGTAACAAAGCATCAAACGCGTTCACCTCGGGCATCGAAGGTGCCTGGACGAAGCATCCTACTCAGTGGGACATGGGTTACTTCGACTACTTGTTCAACTACGATTGGGAACTGACGAAATCACCGGCTGGCGCAAATCAATGGAAGCCTGTGAATATGCCAGATGACGCCAAGCCGGTCGATGCGTCAGACCCCTCTATCCGTCATGATCCAATGATGACTGATGCAGACATGGCGATGAAGGTTGACCCTGTTTACAACGAAATCTGCAAGAAGTTCATGGCCGACCCTGCGTACTTCGCTGATACCTTTGGTCGTGCCTGGTTCAAGCTTACGCACCGTGATATGGGGCCGAAAGCAAACTACCTCGGGCCTGATGTACCGGCAGAAGATCTGATCTGGCAGGATCCTGTTCCTGCGGGTTCAACATCTTATGATGTTGATGCTGTGAAGGCTAAAATTGCAGCTAGTGGTCTGTCAGCAGCTGAGATGATCTCAACTGCCTGGGACAGTGCTCGTACTTATCGAGGTTCGGATAAACGTGGTGGTGCGAATGGTGCTCGTATTCGACTGGCACCTCAGAAAGACTGGGTGGCTAATGAGCCAGAGCGTCTGGGTAAGGTGCTTAACACGCTAGAGCAGATTGCCACTGATACCGGTGCCTCAGTTGCCGATGTGATTGTACTGGCAGGCAACGTTGGATTGGAGCAATCCATCACGGCTGCAGGTCACAGTCTGTCAGTACCGTTCACACCGGGTCGTGGCGATTCAACCGATGCGATGACAGATGTTGATAGCTTCGCAGCGCTTGAGCCTATTGCCGATGGTTTCCGCAACTTTCAGAAACAGTCCTATTCAGTAGGGCCGGAAGAGCTGATGCTCGATCGCGCGCAACTACTTGGCTTGACTGCCCCTGAAGTGACGGTTCTGCTGGGTGGCATGCGTGTTATGGGCACAAACCATGGTGCATCCAAGCACGGTGTGTTCACCGATCGTGAAGGTCAGCTGACAAATGATTTCTTCGTTAACCTGACTGACATGAATAACAGTTGGCATCCCGTAGAAGATGGCACATTCGAGATTCGTTCCCGAAAAGACGGTTCTGTGAAGTGGACTGCCACCAGTGCTGATCTGGTGTTCGGATCTAACTCAATCCTGCGCGCCTACGCGGAAGTGTATGCCCAGGACGACAATGCTGAGAAGTTTGTGACAGATTTCGTTGCAGCATGGACCAAGGTCATGGATGCTGATCGTTTTGATCTGTTAGCCTGATCCGAAGGAGGGGAGCCGCGCCTGTTTAGAGCGGCTCTCTTCGATAACTGACACAGTCAAGCAGTCTGTCATTAGTAAATCTGATCAGCCTGTCACTGGCAGATCAGACGACTTACTTAGCCGTACCCGTTACGTTGCTGCACCTTTATGTCTTTCCCGCCCTTATTGACCAGCTCTTCGAACACGGTGATAGCGCTACCTTTGAAGTGGTAGGGATAAACAATCTTCGGTGCAAATTGCAGTACGCCATCTGCTGCCTGATCAACTTCCATCGTGTACGGGTTGTTCATCGGCTCGTGTACGATTATCGAACGCAATTGACATGATTGTCCGGGGTCCAGATACTGGAGGATTAATACAGAAGACAGACAATTGCTTTGCAGTGGAACGCGCTGCAGAAGCAGCGCGTTCCTGACAGCTAACCACCGTCCATTTTTTATAGAGGGAGGCCGAGCCCTCAGTCCATCAAGGCGTGATGGCGTACGGGTACCCGGCTTAAAAAACTTCCATCTATCTCAGTCAGCGTGCAAGCCAGCCACCGTCCACATTAGTGATGCTTCCGTTGACGTAATTAGACGCTGGTGAGGCAAGAAATACCGCTGTTTGAGAGATATCTTCAAGAGTCCTCCAACGCCCGGCATGTATGCGCTCCAGAATAGATTTATTGCGCACAACATCATCACACAGCGCTTGTGTGTTGTTTGTGGCTATATACCCTGGTGCGATGGCGTTCACTTTGATGTCGCTGGCTGCCTATTCGCTGCACATCGATTAGGTGAGCCCGGCAACACCCTGTTTAGAGGCTGTATAGGGTGGCACTCTAATTCCTCCCTGAAAAGATAACAAGGAGGCAATATTGACGATCTTGCCTTCAGATTTCCGTGCGATGACAGCCTTGGCAAATGCCTGGCTGGTAAAGAACACGGCTTTCAGGTTCACGTCCATGACGTCATCCCAGTCGGCTTCAGAAAAGTTCTCCGTATCGTCACGCCGTATGATGCCGGCGTTGTTGATCAATATGTCTACCTTATGCGCTTCAAATATATCTTTGGCGGCCAGAGGGTTCACCAAATCGAGCGTCAAGACTTCAGCGCTATCGTTCTCCGCCGCCGTTTCGGCGCAAGAGGTACGACTTGTGCAGATGACATGTGCTCCTGCCTCACCTAGCCTGAACTAATTTACTGACTGCTGTTTGGATGTCTCGATGTTTAGCCGTCTATCAATCTATCTATCTATCTATCTATCTATCTATCTATCTATCTATCTATCTATCTATCGGATCAGCCGTTTTCAGCGAGACTATTGTGTCGCTGGAGCCAAACAACCCTGTTTCAACCAATAAGTTGAGAGATTTTTTTCTGGCTGACTGATCAAAAACGGGGGTGCTGACCATCAACTCATCTGCATCGGTGTGTGCCAGAAATTGCGATAGCTTATCGCTCACTGTGTCCGAAGACCCTGCAAAGGTACAAGCTAACATACGCTCGACGTGCGATTTTTCCACCGGTGACCAAAAATCGTCAATAGTGTCAATGGCTACCGGCATCAAACCTCGCTGTCCTCTTATCATATTAGTGAACATCTGCTGCAGGCTCGTCAGATGATACAGAGCCTCCTCATCAGTGTCGGCAATGACCACATTCACGCAGGGCATTGCATGCTGCTCAGCCATCTGTGACGAAGGCCTGAACTGATAACGATAGACCGACAACGCCTGATCTAACGCGTCGGGCGCAAAGTGAGATGCGAACGCATAGGGTAAACCCAGCTGTGCTGCCAACTGAGCGCCAAACAAACTGGAACCTAGAATCCAGAGAGGTACGTTCAAGCCGGACCCGGGCACGGCTTGAATAGTCTGATTGGGTTCTGGATGCTCGAACAGCGTTCGTAATTCGACGACATCGTCGGGAAAACGCTCCGCTGCGGCACGCAGGTCACGCCGCATTGCCTGGGCTGTAATCTGGTCTGTACCCGGTGCACGGCCGAGGCCTAGATCAACACGCCCCGGGTACAGAGACTCAAGAGTTCCAAATTGCTCAGCTACTTGCAGGGGCGAATGGTTGGGTAACATGATGCCACCGGAGCCAACGCGTATAGATTGAGTACCACCGGCCAGATAGCCGATAACCACCGAAGTAGCTGCACTGGCGATGCCTGTCATGTTGTGGTGTTCGGCCACCCAGTATCGGCGACAGCCCAGTGACTCGGCGTGCTGCGCAAAAGCCAACGATTCACCAAAGGCATGAGCTGGCAGGGTGTTTTCCCGTACGGATACCAGGTCCAGGATAGATAGATCAGGCAAAATAGACTCACGCAGTGTGTGAATTAGTATTCGTCAGATTATACGCCTGAGCGCTGCATCCAAGCGCCCGCAGTGTATTCCTGCAAACGATACTCACCCGTTACCTGGTATGTCTCACTCGATTGTCGCTGTTGTCTCACTCGATTGTCGCTGTATAGATACTTGATGCCGAGTATGAGTAACAGACTGGTTCCCCCAGTGAGAAGGGTATCCAGGATTGTCGGCAAATTTTACATTATCGTCCACCGTGTAACAGGTTACATCAAATGACATCTTGAAGAGGCGCAGGCATTCGCCGCTACTCTAGTATGAAAATCTCGCTCATTGATTCGTTACCTTTGCGTGCAAAGCTTGCAGCCTTGCCAATAATTCTAGTCGGTGCATTGCTGTTGGTTGTAACAAAAGTGTCTACCGGCATTCAAACGCAGCGTGAAGAGGCCACGCTGATTAACGCAGCTGGCAGGCAACGCATGCTTAACCAGCGATACGTTAAAGAGGTTATGCGCGCAAGCAGTGAGGTAGGGGTTTCTGAAGATCCGGCCTACAAGAGGACTCGAAATCTGTTCATGAGCTCCCTCAAGTCGTTGACTGAGGGTGGCGAATTAGTCGTGAACCCGATGAAAGGCACCACCAGAATAATACCGGCAGCACGTGACCCGTTATTGATTGAGGGACTGCAGAGAAACCTGCAGTTGGCGGTAGAGCTGGAAGTACTCGCAATGGATTACCTGAACTCTTCTGACGGTGAAAAGCTTTCGAAACTAGGGCCGCTTCTAGAGCTCAATGCGCTGCTGCATGCTGAGGCAAACCAGGCCGTACAACTGTTCGTCAAGCAGTCTAACGATGGGATAGACGCACTCATTTGGAGATGCATCACAATCAGCCTGTTTGCCGCGGTGATTTCTATCCTCGTCAGTATTGTTGTTAGCAGCAGTATTACGAGGCCAATCGAATTGGTCAGAAATCGGTTGAAAAATGCTGCACAGGGAGATCTTTCTGAGGTCAAAGCGCTGTCGCGAAAGGATGAGTTCGGGCAGATGTCTATCGATCTTGGCGATACATTGGCAGCTGTGCGCACGGCACTAGGTACGAGTAGAGTTGATTGGGAAGAGGTGGCCACACTTTTCAATGATATGAAGGCTGACCTGAACAGTGTCCGTGCAATTGTTACCCAAGTTCCCACGGCCATGGTGTTGCTGGACACTACCGGTCTAATCAGTTACATGAATCCGCGAGCAGAAACGGACATTGTCACGTTAGTGCAGATGGCGGCCGTAAAAGCCACGTTCAAGGCTGGGGATAACATTAGCCAGGCACGTTTTGGGTGTGAACCTTTGTGGAAGCTGTGTGGTGCGTCAAATAGTCATCCCCACACCGGCGTAGAGAAGCTTGGCCAGGCCTATCTGGATCTATCCGTACACGCGTTACGCAACGATATACAAGATACTACTCAATTTCTCGTATCGTGGCAGATAGTGACGGATGATGTCATACGTCAGCAGGCCCTGTTACAGACCGAGCAAGATGAGAAAAGAAAAGCCGCTGAGTTAACAGACTTGATCAATGAACTGGAGTGCGCCGTGCAGGCAGCTTCACAGGGAAACCTGGGTCAACGTATTGCTTTGGGTACTGATGAAAAGCTGAACGGAATTGCTACCACAATCAATGCGTTCATGCAGCATACTCAGCAGGATATGATCACAATCAAACAGCGCTCACTCGCCTTGCAAGATGCTGCTGCACAGCTATCCACCAGCGCTGATTCGCTGGATTTACATGCCAAGGATTCTAGCCAGATGACCCATTGTATTGTCGGTGCCTCGGACAAAGTAGACAATTTCATGTCAGCTGCATCGGCCGCTACGCGGCAGATGAGTGCTTCAATTCTCGATATCTGTGGAAACACAACCAGCGCTGATCAAGTTGCTCGACAAGCTGTAAGCCTGACTGATGATGCAGCAGTTACAGTGAATAAGCTCTATAAGTCAAGTGGGGATATTGGCAACGTTCTCAACTTCATTACATCCATTGCAGAACAGACTAACCTGTTGGCTTTGAATGCCACTATTGAGGCTGCCAGAGCAGGTGATGCCGGAAAGGGGTTTGCCGTTGTAGCCAACGAGGTTAAAGAACTTGCCAAGCAAACCGCCGATGCGACCAGTGAGATCGGCACAAGGATCGCCGCTATACAGTCCGATAGCACTCATGCGGTGCAATCGATTAATGCGATCAACGATATTGTCGACAAGATCAGTGGGTACCAGACAGCCATAGCGATAGCCATTAATGACCAGACCACTGTTTCCAGAGAACTGACGACGACCATTGAGCGCACGGCTGACAGCAGTGCCAATATTCGTGATCATATTACAGAACTGGCGAATCAGAACAAGGTAGGTGGCCAGGTACTAGATGCATCGAGAGTGGCCACCGTAGAAGTGACGCAATGTGCCAAGCAGCTTGATAGGGTGTTAACGCATTATCAACTGGACGTAGAAGCAACGCGTTTTCCTTCTGTTTGAAGTGTCTGAATGACGCTGACTTTTCCGTCTGGCAGAACACCGACAACGACACTGTCGATACCCAGTTGACCCGCCACGGAACGTGCTGTCAAAGGGTTGTCACCTGTGATCATCACCGGTATCAGCCCAAGCTCTATCAGCTTGCCAATAGCGGTAAAGGCGCTGTCCTTGATCGGATCTGTCACGCCGATAAGTCCCACCATCTGTCCATCAGTGGCAGCGTATAGCGGTGTCACTCCAGTTAATGCGAGTACCTCGCCGAGTTCCTTGAAATCACCGATAGACACGTTTGCGCGAGTCATGAAACGATCGGCACCAATGAGCACCAATGAGCACCTTGCGACCCTTAACGCGCGCCTGCACGCCGTAGCCGATATGCGACAGAAAGCTATCGTTGTCTATTGCTGGTAAAGGCATATCCGGTGCCGTTTAGTGTGCCTCAAACAGTAGGTTCATCAGCACGCTTCTCTACAGGACCCGGTTCACCGGTAATCATGCTCTCGTCAACATAAGACCGTCTTATCTCGATCTACCCGCCGAAGAGACTACCGGAACACTTTCGCCATCGGGCCCAGAGCGACTTACCCTGCGTAAGAGTAGGCCCATGGCACCCGAATGCATGGCCCGCGTCCTGCCCAGAGAGAATCTTTTCCTTCAATGACGTTGTCCAAGTAAGCAAAATCAGCTAGTCACCTGCTCGCGTCTGTGCCAATCTGTTCGTGTTCTCGGGGCTACGAAAGGGTAAGACCATGAACATTACGCGACAGAGACTTGCAGGCCTGAGCCTTTTTTCGGCACTGCTGGTAACGGCTTGCAGCGACAGTGACGACAGGTTGGTTGATCCTGCGGATAGCCATAGTGATGTATTCACCACAGAATCCGTAGTGCTTGGCGACCGCCCGTCTTCCCTGGTAGCCCTTTTACCGGAGGGCGAGCTTAGATCCCGACTTGAAACCTGTGACGTATCGGCAATTCGGCCACAGACGTTTTCCATTGCTCATCGTGGAGCGCCGTTTGGATTTCCGGAGCATTCTGTTGAAGGCTATGAGGCGGCTGCATCTCAGGGTGCAGGGATCATCGAATGCGACGTGACATTCACTAGCGATCGCGAACTGGTTTGCAGGCATTCACAATGCGACCTGCATACGACGACGGATATCCTGGCTACAGAACTTGCGCAACACTGTACCGTGCCCCCCGATACCAGCAGCGCAACACCCTACGAGAATGTTCAGTGCTGCACCAGTGATCTGACGCTACCTGAATTTCGCACACTACGTGCCAAGCGGGACGGCGCTGATCCGACGGCTGCAACCCTTGCGGAGTATCTCGCCGGAACGCCAGGGTGGATTGCCGATGAAAACGTGGACTACGGAACTTTGCTTACGCATGCTGAGAGCATCACTCTGTTCGATAGCTTCGGTGTTTCAATGACGCCGGAGCTTAAGGAAGCTGCTGTTGACATGCCTTTCGACGGCGATTACACACAGTCTGCTTATGCGCAGCAGATGATCAACGAGTACACGGCCGCCGGAATAAGTCCAGATCGCGTCTTTGCGCAGTCGTTCCAGTTAGAAGACGTGTTGTACTGGATATCAGCAGAACCACTATTTGGCAAACAAGCCGTTTTTCTTGATAGTCGCTACACAGTAGACGGTTTCGATACCGCGGATGCGTCTACGTTCGCACCAAGCATGCAAGAATTGGTAGACCAAGGTATAAAATACCTGGCACCCCCCATGCCATTTCTGGTAACCCTGGATGAGCAGCAGAACATCACCCCTTCGGTCTACGCAAACGAGGCAAAAGCCAGTGGGTTGAATCTGATCACCTGGACACTGGAGCGTTCAGGATCTCTGGATGAGGGAGGGGGGTTCTACTATTCCAGTATCAGCCCAGTCATTGATGACGACGGTGATGCACTACGATTACTCGACGTCCTGGCAAAGGATGTGGGCGTTACCGGTGTGTTTAGTGATTGGCCGGCGACAACCACGTTCTACGCTCACTGTACCGACCTGGAAGGCTAGTGGTCAAACAGGTGAATTACTGGTAAGAACGAACTAGCCTAGCAACGTGATTGGGTGGCACGCGTTGACTGCTCATGATTTTCTCAATTCGCTGTGGTGAAGATTTTCCCCCTTACAGCGAATAATCGAGATATAGCATCCTGTTGCTCGATACGCGCCACCTCATCACTCGGTGACGGAAAAATGGCATACATATCAACGACAGTATTACGGTTGTTATAAACAGTACGGCATACACGTCGACCAATTCATCAAACGGTATGCGGACTAGTGGCGTTGTTACACCAATGAATGCCGCCAGTAGCCAGTGGAACGTGCTGATGGAGCCCGAGACTGCCAATAATGTGCTGTCTTTTAGGGTTAATGAGTTTTCAGAGAGCAACACTGGAAAACTAATTCGGTGCAGGACCCATCCGTTGAGAGTCAACACGACAACGGCCAATAGCTTGAACAATAGCTTGGAACTGTCTGCGAGCACGGCCAGTTCAAATCCGGTATCCAGCCATATCAGCGCTAATCCGGTGCCCCACAACACGACGAGCAACCGTGAAATATTCCTAGCTGTATTTTGTAGTTGCTCGCGCTGAAGTCTGCCGAGCATCAGGCCCACATCGGTGGTAAGCACACTGGCAATAGCGAGCATGCTTGCAATAAGGTGTGTGTAGAGTAGAAAAAGTCGGACCCATTCCGTCGCCGTTATCGAGTAGATCATCAAAAGGGCTTCTCAGTGAGTACAACCATTCGACATTACGGCTGTTAGGTATTGCTCAACAAAATCCACTTGTTGACGTCGTTCAGTAAATGGCAGGCGTGTGGCAAAAGAGGCCTCGGCTGCTAACCGTTATTATAGCGCTGTAGGCTGCAGTGCGGTGACTGATGTACAAATAAAGGCGGATTGGCAGATCCGCTACAGACTGTGCTCTCCCGCAATTCGTTTATCGCTGATACCCAGCAAGTGTTCAATTTCCTGTTCCAGCCACAACGCCTGATGTGGATCACTTAGCCCGCTCAGAATAGTGACTCGACCACGACTAATTGAGTTTGCCATCAGGCGGTAGTACTTGCGAACTTGAACAGCGCGATTGCTATCGTTACCAGTCTCAACACGTGACTCGTGCTCGGTGGCATACAGCTGCTCGATATCGGAGGCATCAAGCATGCGACTACCTGGCCACGGCAGGGGTCCCTGCCAGACCTGTAAGCGTGCGCCATCGACTCGGATACGATGCTTGTTGAACCCTCGGGTAGCGGCGAAGTAAAGCAGCCCTGCGCTGACGATCAGCAGGGATAGCATGTCGGAATGCAGTGCCACGTAAGCAAATGCCATGGCTATGATTGATAGCACCAGGCTGTGAAAGATGCGCCCTACTGGCCAGATGACTTCCATACCACTGGCACTCTGTGTCAGCTTGAATCGGCTCGGCAGACTCACCTTGAGGCGCTCTGGCTTGTTTACCGGTTCACGGGCTGCCGCACTGGAAGGCAGCTTCGTGCTATCGCGCGGGATATCGTGCAAGCTGCCACAGTGGCTGCAGCTAATAACCCCTAATGAGGAATCAATTCTGTCTGCCTCGAGCCCGGCACCGCAGTTGCGGCAAGTCATCGCATTCACATTAACGTTATTCTAAAGAGCGCCGATGGATTATAGCGATATTGCAGCGTGCACTCCTGATTTCAGCATCATTCCATGATCAGATCAGCACACCGGTCGCCGAGCATCATTGCTGGCGCATTGGTATTGCCTGCATTGATATTGGGCACAGCTGACATATCACAGACCCTCAAGTTATCAACACCTCGGACACGCATTCTGGAATCCAGAACAGCCATAGGGTCTCCATCTGCTCCCATACGGGCGGTGCTCGCCGGGTGATAGTTTGTTTTCACGAATCGTTTACAGTGAGCTGTCAAAGCTTGCTTCGACAGATCATCAGGGCAGGGGATAGCGATCCTGTCAATACGCTGAGCCAACGGGGAAGCCTGGAATGCCTGTATGAAAAACCTCTGTCCGGCAATCATGGTTCTCATATCATCAGGATGTTTGAGCAAATTCGGTGATACTAGCAGCATGGCAAATGGATCACTGGATGAGAGGCGTACTTCCCCACGCGATTTGGGTTTTACAACCACGGTAGTGACAGTGAGTCCGTAACCATCGTCCACAAGACCAACAGAATCTCTATCGAGATAAACGATGGGAACACAAAATGCCTGAATAGAGGGAGGTGCCTCAAGGTTCTCTGGATTCACAAACGCACCGGCCTCAACGCCTGCAGAGGTAACAGGACCGCTGCCAAATAGTTTGAACTGAATGCCGTTTTTCAACATCCGCAATCCGACACCCTGCTTGTAGTAGCCGTAAGGGCCATTGGCAAGGGCCGTGATAGGTACTTCCGGGTGATCAATCAAATTCTGACCAACTCCCTGCAATGAGGCGTTCACGGTGATACCGTGTTGCTTGAGATGCTCAGCGGGTCCGACTCCTGACAACATCAGAAGCTTGGGCGTCACCAATGCACCTGCCGCGACAATCACCTCGCCGTTGGCATGCACTGTGTGAAATCTTCCGGATTTATCACGATACTCCACGCCTGTGGCTTTACCGCTGTCTATGATTATCCGCATTACTTTGGCGTGTAGTCGCACGGTGAGGTTGGGATTGTCCTGTTGCGGCTGCACGTAGGCGTAGGCTGCCGAACTGCGCTTTCCATGACGATTCATGAACTGGTAGAAGCCTACGCCGCGTTGTGTGCTGCCGTTAAAATCCGGATTGAATGGCTCACCAAGAGACTGAACAGCCTGAACAAACCAGCGCGACATCTGGTCTATGTGCCCGGGATCGGAAACCAGCATAGGCCCCTCAGTGCCATGCCATTCGTTGTTGAGACGGTTGTTCGATTCCATACCTCGGAAATAGGGGAGAACGTCATCCCACCCCCAGCCCGGATTATCGTTGTTTACCCGTAGAATCTCTTGCCACTCGTCGTAGTCAGACGGGCGGCCTCGCATGTAAACCTGAGCGTTCACCGATGAGCCACCACCCAGTACGTGCCCCTGCGCAATTTCATGCACACGACCATCCAGATGTTCTTGTGGCGTTGTTTTGTGATACCGCATGAATTTGGAGCCGTTAATCATCTTGAAGATACCAGGCGGCATGTCTAACAGTGGATGTCGATTGGAATGACCTGCCTCTAGTAACAAGACTTGCGCACCTCCAGCCGATGCCAGTCGTGCAGCAGCCACACATCCGGAAGATCCACCTCCAACAACTATATGATCAAAACTCTCACTCATCGATCAACTCTTTTTTCGGCTAGATCGCTTTGCTCTAATCGGCGTGCGGGTGGCAATCGATTCTCGCTCCACTAATTCGCATTCGAGCTTGGTCAGCGGGTGCCTGGATGGACCGACTGGACCGTGAAACAGTTGATCGACAACCCAACGGCCTAACGCTCTATCAGGAAGATTCATTGATGTCAGCGGTGGAGAGAGGTGACGTGCTAACTCATCATCGTCATAACCAATCACGGAAATGTCGTCAGGAATAGACAGGTCAAGCTCCTTCAACGCCTCGTAGCACCCTACCGCCATGCGATCGTTCTGACAGAAAATGGCAGTCGGTGGTTTTGGTAGCGCCATCAGAGTTCGAGTGCCGCTGTAGCCTGCACTGGGTAACCAGTCTCCCTCGACCACAAGTTCTGGTGCGAAAGGCAGATCAGCGCAAGCCAACGCATTGCGATAACCGAGTAAGCGATGTTCAGCACATTCCATGAAAGGCTCCCCCGTGATGATACCGATGCGAAAGTGGCCTGCTGCTATCAACGCATTGGTAGCGGCGTGCCCGCCGGCAATCTCGCTGGGTATAACCGATGGACGACTAAGATCGTCCGAGTAGCAATTGAGGAGAAACACCGGGGTCTCTGTGTCTTTGAGCAACTCCGGGATTTGCACTTTGCGCGTAAACACACAAGCATAAATGATCGCGGCAACGCGTTGATCAAGAAAGTGTTGCAAGGTTTTTGGCTCTAGAACAGGGTCATTCTGTGTCTCTGCCAACATCACAATATTGCCGGTAGCCTTGACTGCTTCAAGAACCCCATCAAACGCGTTGACGCTCTCGGGGCTCGTTGCAAGGTTATCAGCCACGAATGCAATAGGGCCATCGATGTAGCTTGCTTGCCCCGACTGCGCTGTTGGCGGACCAGATACCATGGGTCTGGCAGGGGACACGTAGCCCAATTTCCTGGCTGCATCTAACACGCGGACCTTCGTGGCGTCCGAAATTTTGGCGGTATTGTTTCCATTTAAAACGAATGACACGGTAGGTTGTGAGCAGCCCGCTGCACGCGCGATGTCGTGCATAGTGACGCGTTTTCGACTGGCTACTCGTCCAACGCCCTTAGGTTTGTTTTTGTCAGGCAATTCGGTTGTCATCTCAGTGTTCCCACCGCCTCAGCGTAAACCTATACGCATTCGCCAATGAATAAAGTTTAAATATATTATTAGTAATTGACAACTTATAATATTCGTAGCACCATCAACCAAGACTTCAGTAGCGCATCGCTACCGTGGAGGATGTCAACGAATGCCTGGTAACGCTTTGCCCGATCGACCATTCCCACACGATTCTATGTACATTGACGGTGCCTGGCAAGATGGCGCTGATCGGCCTCAGATAGAGGTTGAAAATCCCGCCAATGAGTGTGTCATCGGCTCCATTGTAGACGGCACTGCCCAAGACGCATCAGATGCTATCGAAGCAGCGCACCGGGCTCAGCCCGCGTGGGCGGCATTGCCCCCCGTTCAACGTGCCAAGCTGGTTGCCAAGCTTGCTCTGGCCGTTGCGGCCGAGGCTGAGATACTGGCAAAAATAATCACACAGGAACAGGGAAAACCTTTATCACAAGCCCGTGGCGAAGTCGATGCAGTCATTACGTTTCTTAACTACGCTGCCGAGAATGCGCGCCGCATAGAAGGGGATCTCATAGCATCTGACAACGTGGATGAAGAGATTCATATCAGGCGTCATCCCTACGGGGTAGTTGTCGGGTTGACCGCCTGGAATTATCCAGCAGCGCTGGTAGCCAGAAAGCTGGGTCCTGCCTTGGTGGCGGGCAACACCTTTGTTTTGTTGTCCCATGAGAACACTCCTCTGTCTGGATTAGCGCTGGCGGGACTTGCTCATGATATCGGTTTTCCAGCGGGTGTTTTTAATGTGGTGACCGGTCGCGGTAACGTTGTCGGTCAGGCGTTGGTAGAGCACCGGATGGCCTCTATGGTGACAATGACCGGAAGCACTCGAGCGGGTCAGCAGATCTATCGCACCGGAGCTGAAACCATAAAAACGATACGCCTGGAACTGGGTGGAAAAGCACCCTTCATTGTTATGGAGGATGCCGATATCGAGTCGGCTGTCTCTGCAGCGGTAACCGCCCGGTATACCAATTGTGGGCAAATTTGTACGTGTAACGAACGTATGTTTCTACATCGAAAAATTGCAGACGAATTTCTAGACAAGTTCGTTGCTGCCTCAAAAGCTCTCAGTATTGGTGACCCCATGAGTGATGTGGACCTGGGGCCCAAAATAAGCCGATTGGAGCGCGACAAGGTGGACACCATTGTCAGACAAAGCGTTGATGCAGGCGCTGAAATTCTGCTGGCAGGTGGGCCTTTGCACCACGGCAACTATCAACAGGGCCACTGGTACGCACCCACTGTACTGGAAGCTGACAACAATGATCTACCGGCCATCCGAGACGAGGTATTTGGCCCTGTGGCAGTAGCTCTGCGAGTGGATTCTTTTGAACAGGCAGTTGACTATGCAAACGATACGGATTTTGGTCTATCGGCCTATTTATTCACCACCGATTTCAGGCGACTCCAACGGGCGCCGTACGAACTGAAATTTGGTGAGCTTTACCTCAACCGCTCGAACGGCGAGGCAGTTCAGGGTTTCCACACCGGCTGGGGCATGTCAGGGCAGGGTGGAGAAGATGGAAAACACGGATTCGATGGCTATCTGCGTAAGCAGACCAGCTATCTGAACTGGGGTTAAATCGAATGGCACTGACTTAATCGAGAATACCACCCATTGTCATTCTCGCACCGGCGGGAATCCGTGTCACGGTGAACATAGATTCCCGCCTGCGTTGGGATGACAGGTTCAAGTAGGTGCTATTAAAGTTAAACCCTATATTGGGGGCAAATCCCCATCCTTTGGAAGAGCGATAAAACCACGATCACCAGTATCCAATCACATACAGGAGAGACCTATGAGACGAAGAACATTTCTTAGTGCCACAGTCGTAGCGCTAACCATCAGCTCAACAGCCTTGGCGCAAGACTTGCCGCCGCTCGAGAAAAAAGAACGGTACAAGGTGGGTTTCGCACAAATGGAATCCAACAACCCATGGCGAATCGCGGAGTCCAAGTCATTTGTGGACACGGCAGAAGCCTGCAACTGGGATCTGATTGCAACTGATGCCGCAGGATCTGCGGCCAAACAGGTAGCGGACGTGGATAGCATGATAGCTCAGGGTATTGATGTCCTGTTTCTGCCTCCGCGTGAAGAAAAACCGTTAATACCCGCAGTAAAGAAGGCTAAAGCCGCTGGTATCCCCACCTTTCTGGTTGATCGATCAGTTGATTCCAATGCGGCCGTTGCCGGCGTAGATTATGTCTCGTTTCTAGGCTCCGATTTTATCGAACAAGGACAACGCGCAGCTCAATGGACACTGGAGAATTTCGAAGGTGACAAGGGCATCATTGTGGAGCTTGAAGGTACCACCGGATCATCCCCAGCCAACGATCGCAGAACAGGTTTTGATGACGCTGTAACGGCAGACCCTCGCATGAATATTGTTGCGTCGCAGAGCGGCGATTTCTCCCGCGATAAGGGTCGTCAAGTGATGGAAACCTTGCTGCAGGCACACCCGGACGTCAACATTGTCTACGCACACAATGATGAAATGGCCATCGGTGCAATTCAGGCGCTCGAGCTTGCAGGCCGTAAGCCTGGTGAAGATGTTCTAGTTGTATCTATAGACGGCACTCGTGATGCATTACAGGCCATTATCGACGGTAAAATGGGCGTCACCGTTGAGAGCTCGCCCTTCTTCGGACCGCTGGCGTGTGATGTCATGAACCGGTATGCCAATGGTGAATCCATCGAACCCTGGGTGAAGGTAGAAGACCGAATATTCACGATCGACAATGCTGCACAACATATTGATGAAGCCTATTAGGTATCCGCACTAAACGGTGTTGATCAGGGGCGGGCGCCCCTGATCACTCTCAACCCATAAGGGATCAGTAGTCATGCTTCTATCAATGACCGGCATCGAGAAAAATTTTGGTGGTGTCCCAGCCCTGAGTAATACCACTCTGGAGCTGAGATCTGGCGAAGTACATGCACTGATCGGGCAGAATGGAGCTGGCAAGTCTACGCTCATAAAGGTGCTGACCGGCATCTATGATCGCGATGCAGGTGAGGTCGTTTTTGGCAATACTGCCTGTAATTTTTCCTCACCGGGCGACGCTCAGGTCGGTGGCATCGCTACTATTTACCAGGAGCTTAATCTTGTACCGCTCCGGTCGGTAACAGAAAACGTAATGATGGGGTACGAACCCAAGCGCCTGGGTTACTTCATTGATTGGAAGGAGGCTCACAAGCGTACGCGCAGCATTCTGTCGCGTTTCAATATCGATATTGATGTAACAGAGCAGTTGGGTAAATTCTCAACAGCCATACAGCAATTAGTCGCTATTGCCCGAGCAGTGTCGTTAGAAGCCAAACTGGTCATCATGGATGAACCAACATCATCGCTTGACGCCTCTGAAATTGAAACGTTGTTTGGCGTGGTCCGAGACCTGAAATCATCGGGCGTGTCGGTGCTTTACGTGTCGCACTTTCTTGATGAACTGTATGAGATATGCGACCGTGTGACAGTGATGCGTGATGGACAAACTGTCGCCGTGCATAAGGTTCACGACAAGTCGAAATTAGACTTGATAGGCGACATGTTGGGACGTGACGTCGGAGAGATAGAAAAAGAGGGAATGACTCAATTGGGTCATGGTTTCGCAGATACCGGTGAGTTGCTTCTGGAAGCAAACAACGTAAGCACAGGTCCGCGGTTGAAGCGCTTCAATCTGTCACTGCACCGTGGAGAGATCGTTGGACTGGGGGGGTTGTTAGGCGCTGGACGTACAGAAGCTGCACGTGCCATGTTTGGTGTCGACCCACTTGTGTCGGGAAAGCTTCAGATCTCTGGCCAAGACTGGACGCCGTTAAGTCCAACGGAGGCGATCGAAAAAGGACTCGCCTTTCTCACCGAGGATCGTAAAGTGGAAGGGATTATCCCTGCCATGTCAGTACGAGAGAATCTGACTCTTGCATTACTGCCTTCACTGTCACGTGGTGGACAGATTGACCGCGCTCGCGAAAAGCAAATTGTTCAACAATATATAGACGATCTGGGTATTAAGACGACCGGCATGGAACAGCCTATTCGCGAACTGTCAGGTGGCAATCAGCAAAAGGTACTACTCGCACGTTGGTTAATCACAGATCCGGACATTCTCATTCTTGATGAGCCCACACGAGGTGTTGATGTCGGTGCAAAGCGTGAAATTCAGATCATCATACGAAACTTTGTTGAGAAGGGTGTGGGCGTGATTCTGATCAGTTCAGAATTTGAAGAGATTGTCGAGGGCGCTAACAGAATCATCGTGCTACATGAAGGCGAGTCGGTTGCAGAGCTGTCAAATCCTGGCATTACTGAGGCAGCACTGGTTAACGCGTTGGCACATGGCCGCGTGGAGGCTGCCTGATGGAATACGGTATAACGTCACTAAGGCGTCTAGGCAAGCACGGTGGTCTAATCGCACTGGCCATTCTCCTGCTATTCAATATCCTGATAACTCCGAATTTCCTACAACTTCAGACCCTGTCTGTGAATATCAGTCAGGTCGCCACTATTGCCATTGTGGCGATGGGTATGACCCTGGTGATTGCAACCGGGGGTATCGATCTATCGGTTGGGGCAGTGATGGCCTTGTCCGGTGCATTAGCACCTCTGATATTCGGATCTCAGTTTGGCACCGACTACCCGACTCTGGGACTTATGGCTGCGTTATGTGTGCCCATGATCATTGCCATGCTATGCGGGTGGTTCAATGGTGCCATTGTGGCCTATATCGGGGTCCAGCCTATCATCGCAACGCTGATTCTTTTTATCTCCGGGAGGGGTATAGCGCAGGTACTGACCAACGGTAATTTACAGACATTCCAGAACCCGGCTTTTAGCTATCTAGGCACGGGCAAAGTTCTGGGATTGCCTTTTCAGGGATGGCTAGCGCTTGTAATTGCTATTATCCTGTCGCTGGTTATCTCTCGCACCACTTTCGGACGTTATCTTCTGGCGGTAGGCGGAAACGAACGGGCCGCCTCTTTGTCCGGCGGTCCGGTGCACAAGGTCAAAATTGGTGCGTACATTGTTTGCTCAGCCTTGGCGGGACTCGCAGGGCTCGTTGTTGTTGCCATTAACTCAGCCTCAGACGCTGCTCGAAATGGTGAACTCATGGAGCTTGACGCCATCGCTGCCGCTGTGGTGGGTGGAGCATTGTTGCAAGGTGGTCGCGCACCGATCTTTGGCGCGATCCTGGGAGCGGTGATTATACAGCTGGTCAAGTATACGTTGCTTGCCAATGGCATAGAGGACGAGTATGCGCTGATTGCCAAAGCGTTTATCATTTTGGCAGCCGTCTACTTGCAAATGGGCAGGAGAGTAAAACATGCTTGATGCAGGCTCGTTTGATCTAAGGCTATACGTATCTCGCAATCCTCAATCTATCGCAGTATGGGTTGCTATGGTGGCGTTAGTGATATTTGGCCTGATCAGATACGATAACTTTGGCGGTGCTTACAACATCACCTCATTCCTGAACTACAACGCCATGTTCATTATTATCTCGGTTGGTATGTGTTTCGTTATCTTAACCGGTGGCATAGATCTATCGGTCGGATCCGTTGCTGCCTTTACCTCGGTTATTGCAGCCTACTTAAGTCCTTACGGTATAGAGATAGCATTGCCCTGTGCCGTCGTGGCAGGGCTGGCATTCGGCCTATTCAACGCTAGCTGCATTGTCTATTTGGGAATACCGCCCTTTATTGCCACGCTGGCCACGATGATCGGTGCGAAGGGCGGGGCATTGGTAATCTCCGGGGCACAGACTGTTGCTGTTGATTGGGGTTCCAATTTCACAAAACTTGGGATGGAAAAGGCGTTCAGTGTTTTTCCATGGACTATTGTCGTCGTAGCAGCTGTCGCTTTTCTATTGTGGCTGATACTGGAAAAAACCACTCTCGGAAGAACCGTCCTTGCCGTTGGTGGTGGTGAAGATGCATCGGTGATGATGGGTTTGAAAGTAAACAGAGCGAAATATTTTGCTTATGCGCTATCGGGCGGTTGTGCAGGGCTTGCCGGTGTATTTCTGGCATCTGGTTTCGGCGCTGGTCAACCTCTGGAAGGCATTGGTTGGGAATTATCAGCCATAGCGGCCGTTGTTGTAGGTGGGACACTGCTGACGGGGGGCATGGGTTCGATACCGGCGACGATTGCAGGTGCGCTGCTGCTTGGATTAGTGTTTAATATCCTGAACTTTGAGAATGGCAAAGGCGTTATCAGTATCAGTGCCTACTGGCAGATGGTCATTCGTGGCGCATTCCTCTTTGCAGTCATACTGTTTCAGGCCCGTGTCATGAAAACAAAACAACAGTAAGTATCTGGCGAGCAAAACCGTCAGTGGAGAAGGCTGTGATCAGGATCATGATTGCTTCTTCAAGGAAATTTGAAGAGAGGGTTCCAGCTTTTCCCAGTTAAACTGCACACCGATGCCCGGTGTATCAGGAGCAATTGCCAAGTTTTGTTCGACGACCAAGGGTCTATGGGTATATTGATCAATAGGGAAAGAATGCACTTCGATCAATCCGGCGTTGGACTGCGCAGATACCAGGCTGACGTGTAGTTCTTGCATACCGTGGCTGCAAACAGGAATAGCGTGTTCTGCAGCCATCCTCGCAGCTTGCAGCCAACCGGTAATGCCACAACAGTTCGATGCATCCGGCTGAAGATAGGATAAATTTGCCCGATTCAGTGCCTGTCGGAATTCGTGGTGTGTGTGCAGATTCTCACCCATCGCTAACGGCATACCCGTATGGGCAGCAACAACGCGAAAGCCCTCAAAATCATCAGGCTCAATGGGCTCTTCGAACCAGGTTAGATCGAATGGCTTGAATGCCGTAGCTGCAGCAATAGCCTGTTCAACACTCATTGAGTAGTTGGCATCGACCATGAATAGTATGTCAGGGCCGATCAGTTCACGCACTGCTGCGACGCGTTCTACGTCTGCAGACAGATCTGGCTGACCAACCTTGATTTTAACCGCGTTGAAACCGCAATCTAGATACCCTTGAATATTCGCTAGCAGCTCTTCTAGCGAAAGATTCAGATCGATACCTCCACAATACGCTTTACAACGATCAGCATGCCCTCCAGCCATTTTCCACAGCGGCTCATTCCGCAGTTTGCCTCTCAAATCCCAAAGTGCAATGTCTACGGCCGCTATGGCAAAGCTTGCAATACCCCCACGAGCCACGTAGTGCAGATGCCATTGCATGGCCTCATTAAGTGACTCGATATCGGACGGGTCTTGTCCAATTAGCCAGAGAGCCAGATCGTGTTGGAGCATGGCAGCGATGGCATGACCGCCTTTACCGCCGGTGTAGGTATATCCTGTACCGCTCTGGCCGGTGTTCAGCTCCACGCTAACTGTTACCAGTTCGAAGTGGGTGTGGTCGCCATGCATTGCATCGCTAAGCACCTGAGCGAGAGGGACGCGAAACAGCTGCGTTGAAACTGCGCTGATACAACACGCTTGCAATTCACTAGCATTTTCGTCAATCATGGGACGTCTAGATTCACCTGTGTATCTGCGTTGCCGCTTATACTATTGCAGGTGCGACAAGAAGGCAAAGCGTGCTTCAAATATTGCAGGGTCAGCAATAATGGGAATCGGCTTTGGGGTAGCGCCTCATGTGCATAGACCGGATTGACCCAAACTTGATAAAGCCGAATTCGTTTGGTTAGTTTTATGCCGATTCGCTTTATCTCGTTTCGGCTCTTTTGTCTCGCGTGATGAGCGTCCCGTGAACTATCCAGCGATAGTTAGCCGATCGGGTCAAGTGCATTCTATCGATCAATCTACCTTTGATAGCCCCGCATTCTATCGACCTGCCTGTGCTAGCCCTATGCTGAGAATCGAAGTCACGACAGGCTCATCGTCAATTGGGTGGTGGATCACGTTGTCGTGCCGCGGTGTATTGCCAGTCCAGCTACCTGTGCGAACAAGACCGCACGACTCATATTCGTTGCAAGCGTCAGGGGACTGCAATAAAAAAACTCAGTCAATTCAGGTTCACACTTAACCCTAGTGATAATTATTGAGAAACGTCGGGAACTATCCGAAGACCCGCAGGAAGTATGCTGCTTGCAGTTAACTCCACTGGGGGAAATGCCTTGAAGTCCTGATGCGGCAACGGCGGCGTTTGACGCGCTTGCAGAGATGCTTAGGCAGACAACGCAATCCAATGAAGCTAAGTCGGCGAGTGCTGAGCTTTTTCTGTCTGGTCTCATCGCCGCCGACGGACTTGCCTTTTTTGAGTTTCCTGCCGAGACGTTGAATGATCTGCCGGCACGCGTATCACGTGTCGATCAGACCTGCAAGCTTCTGGGTCGTCGATGGGAAGACGACAGCATGGTAGCTAAGTCAAGCGCTATCCCGGCGGAACTATCTGGGCACCTGCACGCTATGCCGTGGTGGTTTAAAGGCTGAGGTAAGTAACAGATAACTTGTCGGTAGATCAACTTGGCTGTCAGTGTCAACAACCGGACATCATCCAAACAGATTGTTCGGTGTACCACGTATGTCCAGATCGACGCTGAACACGTGTCCGCAATCCGGTGCCGAGGCAAGTGTCTCTGCGGCAAGCCCGGTTCGCGCACTGGTCACATACAGGGTTTGGCGATCAGCACCACCGAAGGTACAGCTGGTGGGGCGTGGGACAGGCAGGTTGATACGGCGCTCGATGTTCCCGGCCGGATCGTATCTAATAATGCAACTACCGTCCCACTGAGCTGACCAGACGTAACCTTGAACATTCACAGTCAGACCATCAGGTACACCTTGGCCGGCAGGACTATAGGCAAATACGCGTTTGCGGCTCAGCTTGCCCGTTGGCATATCTAGTCATAAACGAATAGGGTATTACAACCCATTCGGGCCGGACAGAGATGCCGACATACCCTGATCGGCAAGCAGATCAGTACCGGTCATTGAGGCTGAAGCGTCTGACAGCAGGAACACTGCGCATGCACCCACGTCGTTGACGCTGTTGTAGTGTCCGGTGGCATGCCATGAACGGAAAACCGAATCCAGCTGGGGGTTATCATCGGTCATGCGGGATACAGCCTCCGTGCGTGTCAATCCCGGGCTCAGGGAATTAACCCGGATAGCATGCTTGCCCAGACTCCAGGCCATGGCACGACTCATGGCAACGATGCCGGCTTTCGTAGCAGCGTACATCTCGTAACCTGCAGCTGACGCCCTGGCATGGTTGGATGCGATGGTTACGATCGAACCGCCGGTCTCGGCACTTACCATGCGTCTGGCCACGGCCTGCGCTGTCAGGAATACACCCCGTTGGTTGACTGTCCATAGCTGCTCCAGATCGGCCAGTTCAGCACCCAGAAAATCGGGCGTTAGTGTCACACCCGCATTGGCCACCACACCATCGATACGACTGTATCGCTCGACAGCCGCATCAACCCAGTTGTCGATAGCCTGCGGATAAGAGACGTCCAGCATCTGATAGTCAACGCGCTCGTTGGGTACGACACTTGACGTATCCTCAAGTGAGCCAATGACCACAGTTGCACCAGCTGCTACACAAGCATCAGTAATACCTTTACCGATACCGGCACCACCACCCGTGATAAGAATGATCTTGTCCTCGAGGGCTAAGGTCATTTTACCGCCCCGGCCGTTACGCCAGCAACGATTCGCCGTTGAAAAAACAGGAACAGCACGAGTAGGGGCAGTGATCCCAGTACGGCAGCCGGAAACAGATCCTGTGGTGACACAGTGTGGTTTCCAATAAATCGATAGACGCTGATCATGACGGTGAACTTGTTCTCGTCTGTGAGTAGCAGTAGGGGATAGGTAAAGTCATTCCACACCATCAGCATGACAAATAGCGATAACGTGGCAGTGGCTGGCCCCAATAAAGGGCGGATGACATACCAGAATATTTGAAAATCAGAGCAATTGTCCAGACGAGCAGCTTCGTCAAGCTCCGTAGGAATGCTCCTGATGAAGCTGGTATAGAAGAACACGGCCAACGGCAGATTAAGTGCTGTGAATGCGAGTATCAGTCCAATGTAGGTGTCCAGTAAACCGATTTCTCTGAAGATCACATAGATGGGTGTGATAGTGACAAAGTTAGGCGTAGAGAGTCCCAGGGCCACGATGAGAATGAGCGCGCGTGACACAGGGTTGGTAAGACGTGCCAGCGGATACGCAGCCAACGCACCGATAAACGATACCAGCACGGTCACCGACAACGTTACGCTGATGGAATTAAGCACACTGCGTCCGTAGCTCATTTTGGACAGGGCGTTTTGGTAGTTTCCAAAGAAGATGCTTCCGGGTAATCCAAGCGGGTCGCTGGCAATCTCGGCTCCCGTCTTGAATGACATGATCACCATAAAGGCAACAGGCAATAACATGACGGCTACCAGAACCAGTACACCGAGGGAAAGCAACCAGGTACCAACGCGGCTGGAAGTATTGACGTGGGCACTCATATAGCTTCCTCCCTGGCACGTAAGACTCGGTTCTGTACGTAGGCTACGAGGATGACTAATATCAACATCACGATGGACAGTGCACTGGCAAAGCCAAACTTGTACTTTCCAAATAACGAATCAATGATGTGCAGACTCAGTGTGCGTGTAGCGCCATCGGGACCACCACGCGTCATGATGAAGGGCAACTCAAACGTTTTCAGTGTACCGATAGTGGAGAGCACAATATTGATGGTGAAGCTGGGAGCTAGCAATGGCACCTCGATATGCCTGAAACGTTGCCACGCGCTTGTCCCTTCGATGCGCGCAGCTTCATCAAGTTCCTGCGGTATCCCGGCGTATCCTGCCAGGAAAATAGCCGTTGTATAACCCACAAACATCCATATATGAGCGAAAGCCAGAGCGAACAGAGCGGTATCTGGGTCACCTATCCAGTTATGTTGCAAGGATTCAAACCCGATGGACGCCAGCAGAGCATTCAGACCTCCGTTAAAGGGAGAGTAGATGAACTGCCACACGTACCCGACAATCACGAAAGACATCATTGCTGGAAGGAACAGGGCTGCTCGGCACAGATTCCTTATCCCATGAAGGCGATGCAGCAAGGCGGCGAAAAACAAGCCACAGGCTGTCTGTATGATCACAACAATCAGCGTAAACAGCAGGGTGACCTTGAGTGCATCAACATAACGCGATCGTGTAAATATCCGCTCGTAGTTTTTCCAACCCACATCGTTAGCGATGCCGACGCCGGTGAAATCGGTGAAACTCAATTTTGCCGTCAGCAAAATGGGGTAGATGAAAAACGCTCCCAAAACAATAATAGCCGGCAGCGTGAACAGGTAAATCCTGTATCGACGAAGGCTTTGCGTGTTAAAGGCGCGAATCATGTTCATAGGCTTGAACCTGAAATGAGTATCACAGAAGAAATTAACTGTCTGGCTGACGCTGATCTGAACCTGTCACGAGCCATACAGGCGGACCATGAAGATTAAGACCAGCGTCAGTCAGTCAGTCAGTCAGTCAGTCAGTAAGTCAGTCAGTAAGTCAGTCAGTCAGTAAGTCAGTCAGTCAGTCAGTCAGTAAGTCAGTAAGTCAGTAAGTCAGTAAGTAAGTAAGTAAGTAAGTAAGTAAGTAAGGAGGTTATTGGTCTTCGATGATTTCATCCCAGCGGGACAGCACATCTTCAGGGTCTCTGTCCAGGTTCAATAAAAAGCCTGTCATGCTGTCAAAAATCTCTCCTTCCAGCGGCTTGGGCCAAGCTAGCACTCCGAATGGAAACATGATGGTGCCGCCGTTAGCGCGTGCTGCGTCGTAACTGGCTGCCAGGGATGCGACTCCGCTGGTGCCATCCTGAAATGGGCTGTAAGCTGATTCTGCCTCTAGCAGCTGCTTGAGATTGTCATCTTCAGTGAAGAAGTCTATAAACTTTTTCGCGGCAACAGCCTGTTCAGATTGAGCGCTGATGACCCATCCAAAACCGAACAGGTCCAGAGCAACACCTGTGTCTTTTGATGAAGGCAGGGGGGCAAACACAAGGTCCAGATCCTCGGCAGAGCTGAAGTTCTGTATATTCCAAGCCCCCTGCGGCATCATGGCGAAGTTGCCGGCCTTGAATTCGCTGAGTGCTGTAGACCACGGATCGACACCGGCAATCTCCTCACCATCAAAACAGCTAGCCTGTTCGAGGAGCTTGATCTGGTTCAACGCGTTGATGAAGGCCTCATTATCTTCAAATGCAACCACGCCAGACCCCAGATCGCTGGCGGCCGTGGGGTCGGGTTCCAGGCCATTGGCAATGGTTAGTAACGGTGCCGGAAATCCACCGGCCAACAGCATAGGCTGCGTGCCTGCTGCACTGAGCTTTTGGCATGCCTCCATTAAAGCATCCAGCGTTGTCGGCGGTGCGTCGATACCAACGGCATTCAACAAACCCATATTGACGAAGTTCCCCATACCAATCACTTCCAGCGGCATGACATAGACCTCATCGTTCAACGTTATGGCTTCACGAATCTGATCTGTAAGACGCTCGTACCAACCGTCTGTATTCAATGGAGTAAGCAGGCCTGCCGTGCTCCAGATTTCTATCAGTGGCATATCCGCCATCATGACATCTGGAGCATCTCCACCTTGCAGTCGTGGTGGCAACACGATGTCAGTATCGGAGCGACTTATGTAAGAAAAGTCGATGCTGATGTCTGGGTTAGCTGTCTCAAATTGCTGGATAAGCTCCGGCAGTGCAGCAGGTTCGGTATCGTTACCCTTCCAGGCCGTTACCTCTAACGTAGTCTGTGCAACTGATGCGGTGGATACACCCATGAGCAAGACTGAGCCTGCCATGCCTAATGTTCTTGTAAAGCTGTTAGTCATTTTGATCTCCTTGATGATGGTCATTGAGGACGTATAGTGGCAACTACCAATTGGTGACTGAGCCGTCGGAACGCTGCAAATGAGGCGGTTCTGTATGTTGAGGGGTCTGACGTGCAATGGCAGCTTCGTCAACCTCTACTCCCAAGCCTGGCGTATCCGGTACGATATAAACCGAGCCCTCCATCTGCACCTGAACCGGAAACAATAGCGGGTCGTGAAACCCGAGATTTTCTACGCTGGATTGACGAGTTTCAAGCCAGCTGAAATTTGGTACGGCAGCGCTGAGGTGGACTGTGGCAGCTGTGCAAACCGGCCCCAAGGGATTGTGCGGCATCAGATCTATGTACTTTGCTTCACACCAACCGGCAACTTTCATGGACTCAGTTAGCCCACCAATATTGCAGACATCCAGCCGCATATACTGAGTCAAGCCCTGATCTATGAATGGCGCTGCCTGCCATTTCGAAGCAAACTCCTCACCGACAGCGAAAGGAATATCAGTCATGGTGCGCAAGGTTCTGTAGGCGTCCGGACTTTCGCACCGTATTGGCTCTTCGAGAAAGTCCAGTGTGCCAGGGGGTAGCTGGTTGCAGAAGCTTGCCGTCTCTGCGGGAGAGAATCGATGATGCAGATCAATGCCGAGCGCCAGAGAGCTACCGAACTCTTCGCGCAGCGCAATCAGTTTGTCTGCCGTCTCTGCCAGAGACTTTCTTGGATTAAAAAATGTTTGCACATCGAAGTTCGCTGGATAGATGCGAACACAATCCCAACCTTCGGCGATTAACTGCTGTGTTTGTGAAATGCTTTCGTCAAGGCTGGCAGCCATACTGCTGGCGAAGGTCGGAACGACATCGCGCTGCTTGCCGCCAAGTAATTGATAAACGGGCACTTGAAGACGCTTGCCCAGAATGTCGAATAAAGCAATGTCTATGGCAGAAAGAGCCGCGCTTAGTACACGACCGCCTTCAAAGTATTGGCTACGATAGGTTTCCTGCCAGATCCGGCCTATCTTCCGAGAATCTTGACCTTGCAGGAAGTTAGCAAAATGACGAACAGTTGCGGCCACAGATTCCTCTCTGCCTGACAACCCTGACTCTCCCCAACCGATAGTTCCGTCTTCAGTCGTCACTTTTACGAGGAGCTGATTGCGGATACCCACTTGAGCTAGCAAGGGTTCGATGTTGGCGATCAGCGGCATGAGCTTGCCTCTAGTAGCCGTTCAATGGCGAAGCTTAGATTGTCCTGAGCGGCATGCATGGCGCGGAGAGCTCACGTCTATATCGGATAAAGCCGAAACTATCATCAAATATCCTTTATTGTCTACTATTGTGATTAAATAAAATATTATTTAACAGATAACGTTGACTATTTTCGGTAGCCTACGCTGACGCTCCGGACAATTTGAACGGTTGAATGCTGTGGGCTGACAATGCCTAAACCGGTCTAAAGACCTTACACATGGAAGGACAATCACGGTAAAGGTGTCTGCGACTATCACCAACGGCCAATTGGGGACTCGATTAAGCAGAGTATGGAGCCATGCACCGCGAGCATGATGCACTCGGTAAAACACTGTGTCGGTATCGTGTAGTCTGGGCCAAACCCCCACCTAAGCGAGCCGATAGCGATAGACAGCGCTGACAGCAATAGTGACCAAATGCTTATTGAAGAAGTTGCGCGCCTGTTCGACAGCGATGTTCTGTCTTTTGACGGTTACAGCTACGCCGAATCGCTATCTAATCGGTTTTCTCAGCTCATAGCCCCATAGCGCGCATCTGCTTGGACATCTGCTCAAAGGAGCCTGACAGGTGCTTGCGAATGATAGCGTCCGCTTCGGAAACATCGTTTTCACGAAAAGCGGTAATCAGGGCATCGTGCTCCTGAAGTATCGTTTGCGTACGGATTGGATTGATGCGCAGAGGAGCAGAATGCACGGTTAGAGCGGTGCGCAGCTTCTTCCAGTTAAGCCATGCAACGCTGTTATAGTGGTTCCGGTAAATCAGACTATGAAATTCGGTATCTAGCTGCCGGAAGCGTGAAAGCTGATCTTTAACGTTTGATCGAAGTTGGTCCTGCACTAACTGCAACTCATCAATGGCTGTTGATTCAGCGTATTCTGCAAACCAGCCAACGAAGTAGGGCTCCAGCAACTGTAGAACTTCAAAGATGTTCTGAACCGTGCTGGCGTCAGCTTTCTTCACGATGGCACCTCGGTTCTGCTGGATGCTGACAAACCCCTCACCGTGCATCTGACGCAATGCCTCACGTACCGGGCTTGTACTAACGCCAAACTGCTTCGCCAGCTCCGAGACCTTGAGCCGTTGGCCACCAACCAGTCGCCCACTCGATATTTCATCGAGAATCGAGTCATAAAGTGTGGCGGTATGAATGTCAGTGATGTCGCGCAGTGTCGTTGTTCTCTGGTAGGGAACTGACATCGAGGCTTGCCCGCGCGATGACGAGCACACACCAGGAGCACCTCGAGCAGCTCAGAATCAAGATTTATGGCGATGAGAATAGCATGTGGAATGGATTAGATGTGACACGGTCATTATCGTCGATCCCTGAGCATCTATAGTGGTATGAGACTGTCGATATACGGTGGCAATGAATCGTCGGAACAAGTCCAACTAGAGTCAGATCACCGGAAATAAAAACGTGCGTCTCGACGCTGCTCTGAGCAGTCGAAGAATGAAAACAAGTTGTCAACCACTGCTACTGGTAGCGGCGTTGGCGAGTCTCAAGTGTAAAGCCTGCACTGGCTCGGCCGGTAATTAACTGACAACTCAGCCTGCATAGCTGATAATGTTTATCCGATAGTGTATTATTTTGTCAATATTGTACTTTATACTAGGATCGTCATAGTATTTCGCTATTATATGCCTCACCCTGTGCAGATCATGTTGCCTGATGTCAGGATCTAAACGTTATACAGCCACCGCGGTGGCCGCTCCGAAGGTCGACCTGATACAACACAACCCACTTAGCCCAACCTGCACAGCAGCAAGTGTTTCTCTATCGGCGGCGGTGCCAAATTTCAGTTGGCTTGAAACTCGTCAGTCACCGGTCGAGAATTCAGGCATTGACGACGAAGCGCTTTTCCCGTTTAGATCGAACTGGAAGGTGCGGTTTACGTGGTGACGGATACTCCTGAGTTACGGAGCCTGAAAGCCATTCGCCTGCATTGGTTTTTAAATTGCGCAGATTTTAATGATACCGCTGAAGTCGGTTATATCTTGTTTCAATGCAGTTAATTACTGGAAGACTATGGAATTACGATTTTCCCAAGCGCTCAAAGCGTGCCCTCTTATCGCTATATTGCGCGGGGTGCAGCCGAACGAGGTAATGGCAGTAACCGAGGTTCTCCTTGATGCCGGCATAACGTTAGTTGAAGTGCCGCTTAACTCCCCTGATCCTTTGCACTCCATTGCTATTATGGCTGAAGGCTTCGGCGACAGAGCTCTGATTGGAGCTGGAACGGTAATTGAAATTCAGGATGTCAAACGAGTTGCAGAGGCAGGCGGGCGCATGATTATTTCGCCCAATGCTAATGTGGAGGTTATTGTTGAAACAAAACGTCAGGGTATGTGGTCTTTGCCCGGTGTGAGCACACCCACAGAGGCCTTCGCTGCTCTTCAGGCTGGTGCGGATGTGCTCAAGCTTTTTCCCGCGGAGGCAATGCCGCCAAACGTTGTCAAAGCGCTAATGGCCGTACTGCCAAAAGGCGTAACATTATTGCCTGTGGGTGGCATTGATGCAGACAACATGAGCAGCTACATGCAGGCAGGGTGTACTGGATTTGGTATCGGTTCCTCCCTATACAAACCGGGCAAGTCTATAAAGGAGATCGCGCGCTCAGCCAAGACCATTGTCTCAGCCTATCGAATGGCATGTGCGCGTGTACCGAGCATCAAGAGTTCGCCGGTGAAACCGGGATTGATCTGACACAGTGAAGACCATTGTTTGTGCGTTTGTAGATTGGGGCACCTCCAGCTTTCGGCTGTGGGCTGTCGATCAGGCAACCGAGATAGTTGCCAGCCGCCGTGGCAACTTAGGTCTGTAGCCTTGAAGCCAAGTGATTTTCACGACGTATTGGAAGAGCATCTGACGGCTATTGGAGTGGCCCCTACTATTCCAGTGGTTATCTGCGGCATGGCAGGCGCTGCTCAAGGCTGGATCAAGGCGCCTTATGTTAGAACCCCGGTGTCCTGACCTGCCTCGACAAAGGCGGCGATAGCGGTTCGTAGATCTTCCTCACTCAGAGCGGCAGACATCTGCGTACGAATACGTGCAGCCCCCTCGGGTACTACCGGATAAGAAAAAGCGGCAACGTAGATGCCTCGTTTGTCGAGCGCGTCGGCTAACGCTTGCGCCAGGGAGGCGTCGCTTGTCATGACGGGGATAATCGGTGTCTCGCCTGGCAGCAAGCTAAAACCTGCCTTCCCGAGCTCTTCACGGAACAGGCGAGTATTGGCAAACAACCGTTCACGAAGCTCATCTGATGACTCTGCAATGTCTATTGCCGCAATAGCACCAGCCACAAGCGCAGGTGCAAGACTGTTGGAGAACAGGTAAGGGCGGGCACGCTGACGTAGCAGGTCGATGACCGGTTGCGAGGCTGCTACGTAGCCACCCATCGCGCCACCCAGTGCCTTACCCAGCGTGCCTGTTAGTATTTCGACCTGATCCTGCACGCCGGCAAGAGCTGGCGTTCCCCGACCCTGTGGTCCAAGGAATCCGGTAGCGTGACAATCGTCGACCATCACCTGAGCGCCATAGCGCTCGGCAAGTTTGGTGATGTTCACAAGATCAGCCAGGTAGCCATCCATGGAAAAAACGCCGTCGGTAACGATGAGCTTCAGCTTCGCACCCGCCAGATCGGCCTGCTGCAGACAGGACTCCAGCTCGTCCATATCGCCATTTCCATAACGATATCGCTTAGCTTTGCACAAGCGAATACCGTCGATGAGGGAGGCGTGATTGAGGCTGTCCGAAATAATTGCATCGTCGACGCCCAGCAACGGCTCAAACACTCCACCGTTGGCGTCGAAACAGGCCGCAAAAAGGATCGAGTCGTCCTTACCCAGATAGCTTGCGATGCGCTGCTCGAGATCTCGATGCAGCGTCTGGGTTCCACAGATAAACCGCACCGATGCCATACCGAAACCGTGACTGTCGAGCGCAGCGTGTGCGGCTGCTATAACATCAGGATGGTCCGCAAGACCGAGGTAGTTATTGGCGCACAGGTTAATGGCATTGCGGCGATCCTCGCCGACACCGACACTGATATGCGCTCGCTGGGGTGTCGTCAACGCACGCTCACTCTTGAGAGTTCCAGCATTGCGGATACCCTGAAGAAGCGTTGTCGCGTGCGTGGATAACGGATTAGGTTGGGGAATAGACATAGTCAAGGTTTCTCCGGGATAGAATCACCCGTTATTTTAGCGACGTTTTGGTGAGAAGTTTTGTGTATGAAAGATCAAGCTGTCCAGGCTATGCACCGTCGTAGGGACACTATCACGCGATCGATTTTCCGATATTTGCAGTACACGTTATCTCAGTCGGGCCAACGCATCACTACTTTGCCCGATTCACCCGACAGCATAGCGGCGAAGCCCTCCTCGAACTCATCAATACCTATTCGGTGTGTGATCAAGTCAGACAGATCCAAACCACTTTGCACCAGAGCGATCATGCGATACCACGTTTCAAAAATTTCACGGCCATAGATTCCTTTGATATGCAGCATTTTAAAGATTATCTGATTCCAGTCGACAGAAAATTCCATAGGCGCTATGCCCAACAATGCCACCTTGCCGCCATTATTCATACTGCGGATCATGTCCTGCATCGCGTGCGAAGAGCCTGACATTTCCAGACCAATATCAAAGCCTTCACGCATGCCTATCGACTTCATTACCTCGTCAAGGGAGGTTTCATTTGCGTTGATCACGTGCTGCACACCCAGGTTACGAGCAAGCTCTAGTCGATAGGGATTGATGTCGGTAATTACCACCTTGCGCGCGCCAGCTCGCTGAGCAACCAGAGCACCCATGATACCGATTGGCCCAGCTCCGGTCACCAGTACATCTTCGCTGAGTACGTTAAAACTCATTGCCGTGTGTACCGCGTTGCCAAACGGATCAAAGATGGCTGCGATTTCATCGGGGATGTCGTCAGGGATGGGTACGACGTTGCCTTCAGGAATACAAACATACTCAGCAAAACTACCGGGCCGGTTCACGCCAACACCTTGCGTGCGACGGCACAGGTGACCACGACCCGCCCGGCAATTGCGGCACAGACCACAAACTACATGACCTTCGCCAGAAACACGCTGTCCGATAACATACTTCTTTGCTGCATCCCCACACGCTACGATCTCGCCGCAGAATTCGTGCCCGACCACCATGGGGACCGGCACCGTTTTCGCAGACCAGGCATCCCACTTCCAGATGTGCACATCTGTGCCGCAAATTGCTGACATTCGAACCTTGATCAGCACGTCTTGTGAACCCGGCTCAGGTATCGGTACGTCTTCCATCCAGAGCCCTTCAGCCGGCTGACTCTTCACCAGTGCACGCATGGTCTCGCTCATCGAATATACTCCGCAACGTTGTCAAATAGCTTGGCGCTCACCACGACTCCAGCCAATGTGTCAACGCCGCGTCGCTCACAGCTGTTTACTAGAGTGTGGGCAACAGACATTATCGATTTCCGCTTCAGCCTGTTTGCGCACGGTATCAGACACAGAAGGTGACATACAAGCATCGAACGTAGCGCGCAGCGGATCGCAGTGGCGCCCGCCTGCCAGCATGACCGTGCCTTCAGTAAATCCGGTCTAGTCATAAAGATCCGAAATCTAATTTCACTGTGCTGTAATGGAGCACAGTGACCGGAGCTACGTATGGATCGTTTTGAAGACTTGCAAACCTTTGTTGCTGTGGCTGAACAGCGCAGTGTTCGCCAAGCTGCCGAGCGGCTGGATCGTGCGCCTTCGGCAGTGAGCCGCCGGATAAAGGATCTTGAGGCGCGACTGAGCACTCAGCTACTCACCCGTACCACACGGCAGATACGCTTGACTGGCGCAGGCGAGCGTTTTCTGGTGCGTGCGAAACGGATACTGGCAGAGCTTCAGGAAGCAGAAGAAAATGCAGCAGCCGACACACAACAGATTAGTGGAGAACTGCGCACAACCATGCCACTCAGTTTCGGGTTGGCTCATTTGAACACGGCAATTAGTGATTTCATGCTAGAGAATCCGTCTGTAACCATTGACGCCGATTTAAACGATCGTATGGTTCATCTGACAGAGAATCAGATCGATTTGGCTGTGCGCATCGGCAACCTGGCAGATTCTACGCTCAGGGCACGCAGACTGGCACCGATCCATCATGTGGTGGCAGCATCAAAGGATTTCTGGGCTGAATACAGTATTCCGCGATCACCCGAGAAGCTAGCCGGGCTGCCAGGGTTGTGTTATTCGAATCTACCATCACCTCAATCATGGCCATGGACCAATTCAGTGGGACGATCAGGCGTAGTCACTGTCAAGCCTCGATACCGTGCCAGCAACGGTGATGCATTGGTCCATGCTGCAATGCAGGGACTAGGCGTAGTCAGGCTCCCCACATTCATGGTGAATGAAGCCATCGGTTCGGGTAGGCTTCAACCGGTGTTGATGTCAATAAACTGGGGAGTCTCAGGACTATATGCAGTCTATCCTGGCACTGCATTTTTACCGCATCGCACCCGAGCTTTTATAGATTACCTGCAGGCACGTTTTGGGGAGGAGCCGACTTGGGACGACTGCCTGCGAGCTCATTTGAAGCGGATTGCCAAAGCACGCTCACCCAATGCGTATTACGGATAGAGCATTAACAACGTGTGCAAGAGTAGAGCGTATTGTCACCTCATACTATTCTGCTAGCATCGGCCTTGAACCCAGCCGATCCAGTCCGTCGTTTTTCGAGAACATGGTATGAGCTCCGAGTTTCTATTAATTACATTCGTACTGTTTCTGGCAGGAATGGTCGCAGTACCGTTGGCTACAAAATTCGGACTAGGGTCTGTATTAGGGTATCTGATAGCGGGCATTGTTATAGCACCCGTCCTGCAATTGATCCACGTCGATGTTATAGCACTACAGCATTTCACCGAATTCGGTGTGGTCATGATGCTGTTTCTGATCGGTCTGGAGATGCAGCCTAAGGTTCTGTGGGCCATGCGTGCGCAAATCTTCCTGATGGGAGGTCTGCAGGTATTGATAACCGTGCTTGCTGTCATGGGCGTGGTGATGCTGCTGGGGCAACCCTGGACTATTGCGCTAGCAATAGGCCTGACGCTAGCGTTATCCTCAACGGCCATTGTCACACAAACACTTAACGAGACAGGCCTGATGAAAAGCGATGGCGGTCAGGCTGGATTTTCGGTACTGCTTTTTCAGGATATTGCTGTCATTCCCATGCTAGCCCTGATTCCATTACTGGCACTTCCAGAGCTTAAAGACGCTCTGAATACTGTTGGCGAGCATAGTGAGACAGGACTAAATCTTAATTTGGTGGAAGGTCTTCCAACCTGGCAAAGCGCTCTGGTAACACTGGGGGCAATAGGTCTTGTTATTCTGGCCGGACGCTACCTGACAGGGCCGATTTTTCGCTATGTTGCACGGGCCAAGCTACGCGAGCTGTTTGTCAGCACAGCCTTGATGCTGGTTGTGGGTATTGCGCTGTTGATGACGATGGTCGGACTTTCACCAGCACTGGGTACTTTCCTGGCAGGTGTTGTCATGGCCAACAGCGAGTACCGGCATGAACTGGAAAGCAACATTGCGCCGTTTAAAGGTATCTTTCTGGGAATTTTCTTTATCACTGTGGGGGCCAGTATCAACTTTGCCTTGCTAGGCGATAACCTGGCGTTAATCCTCGGACTCACACTGGGCTTAATCGTATTGAAATTTGCCGTGATGCTGTTTCTTGCACGGATATTCAAGCTGGGAAATAGTGATAAATGGTTGTTCGCCTTGAGCCTTGCACAAGCCGGGGAATTTGGTTTTGTGCTGATGTCGTTTACGGTGGCTAACGCTGTAATGCCTGGTCCGGTTGCTGATCTGGTGCTGTTAGTGGTTGCATTGTCGATGTTGCTCACGCCTGCTTTGTTTGTCACCTACGACAAACTGATTGCACCTCGCTACTCGCAACAGCAGATCCAGGAAACTGACGACATCGATGCGGAATCTGGCGTTATTATCGCCGGTCACGGGCGATTTGGTGGCATCATAAATCGGGTTCTTCAGGCCGCAGGTTACGCGCCCACTGTCGTCGACTACAGCAACGAGCAACTGGATAAACTTCGCAGCTTTGGACTTGACGCGTACTTTGGCGATGCTACGCGTCCAGATTTACTGCACGCAGCCGGTATCGACAAGGCCAAATTGCTCATCATAGCGATCGATAACAAAGACGCCATCACCGGCCTTGTACACTACATGTTAGAACACCATCCCCATGTGCATATCGTGGCGCGCGCTGTTGACCGCATGCATGTCTACGATCTGTGGGCAGCAGGCTGCCGCGATATCATTCGTGAAACCTACGATAGCTCCATCCGTGCAACGCGCTCGGCGCTGGAAGCACTGGGTGCATCGCGTGACAAGGCTAATCGGATTACCGATGTTTTCGAAGCGTTTGATCGTAGAACCATGATCGAATTAGCCACGGTCTATGATGGCAAGAATCCCTATTCAAAAGACAGTCCCTACCATCGTCATCTTCGCGAAAACCGGGATGATTGGGAGTTCAAGTTGAAGGCCGACATGAAAGAGGTTCTCGACAAGTAATCGGCACTTTCGGTAGAAACGCCCTGAGGTTACCAAGTGTGTAAAAAGTAACTCATCAAGGCTTTAGTTTTGTCAGAAGACTTGTTATCCAGAGGCGACCTTTTCTTTGAGCTGTCTAAGCTGAATTCGCTAGGTAGGGGCCCTCGTCATACCCAGCGACCCCAGAGTAGATGGAACAATTGACGGTTAATACCGGCGAGCTCACTAAGATATTGCTGCGGGGCCTCCTCAGCTATCTGGCGTTCACTGGTGGGAACGTACTCGCAGTGACGACCATCGCACGCTGATTCTACACATAACAACCTTCCAGTTGTTTTATGTAAACAGGAACGCTTTGTCACAGCCTAGAGCGCCTGAATCTGTGCAGACGCCTGTTCCATGGCAGCCTCATCTTGCTCAGGCCCGTACGCCACGCCTTCAGCACGAATGGTGGTTATTTCAGTGATGCCCATGAAGGCCAACACGGTCCTTAAATAGGTATCCAGATGATCATTGGATGCCGCTGGGCCTTCACTGTAAACACCGCCTGAAGACAAGACCAGATACGCATTCTTACCTTCCAACAAACCCTTGGGCCCATCTTCGGTGTAGCGAAAGGTTTGACCGCTAATAGCCACATGATCAATCCATGCTTTCAACGTTGAAGGTACCGAGAAATTGTACATAGGCGATCCGATAACGATCGTGTCAGCGGCCTGAAGTTCTGCGACCAGATTCTTCGACCGCGTCGCCAATTCATCGAGTGATGCATCGCGCTCTGCTTCCGGAGCCCAGGCTTCACGAATTGTAGTGTCGATGTGAGGTAAATTCATATCCACGAGATCGCGATACACAATGACAGACGCTTTATCCGCTGTTTTCAATTGGTCAACGAGTTGTGCACTGAGACGGCGAGTATGGGATTCAGCGTGTTTGCTGGCACTGGCATCAAGATGAAGAATGTTCATAGGAGCTCTAGATAAGGGTTAGATTGGATGTAGTGGTGCGCACGGCATTGCAATATTTCGGCAGCACCTTGCGAGAAACGTTGAACGTGCAGTCCACCACTACGATGAGCTGACATCGTTAGGATTTATTGGCAACAGTAGTCTTTCAGGTGACAGATCAGTCAGGGCAATTCAAACAGCAGAACCTCAGCCTGTTCGCCCTGGTGCAGGGTAATATGTCCACCGCCTTCTATGGCCACTCCGTCTCCGGCGTACAACAGCTCATCGTTAAGTTTCACACGGCCTTCAGCTACCTGTACCCAAGCGCGTTGAGTCGTGCCCAGGTCGTGCTCTATACGCTCGTCGCCATCGATATTGGCAGCAAATACACTGGCATTAGCACGCGTCTGCATAGAACCGTTCCGACCATCTGGTGACAAGAATAACTTGAGTTTTCCACGCTTGTCTTCGGGGTTGATGTCCAGCGTATCGTAACAGGGTTGGGCGCCTTGCTCGTCGGGTATAAGCCACACCTGTAGGAAGCGCATACGTGTCGTCTGCGAGGGATTGAACTCGCTGTGCGTCACGCCACTACCCGCGCTCATGTACTGAACGCCACCTGCCTGTACAGTACTTCCGTTACCCATTGAATCCTTATGCGCTAGTCCACCTTCAAGCACATATGAAAATATTTCAGCGTCCTGGTGAGGGTGGGATGGAAACCCGCCACCGCCTGCAACCTCGTCGTCGTTCATAACGCGAAGCACACCGAAACTCATGTGCTCCGGATCATGATATTGACCAAAGCTGAACGAATGTGCGCTCTTGAGCCAGCCGAAATCCGCCTTGCCGCGAGCATCAGCTGGTCGTCGAGTCAACTTTTGGTGTGTGTTCACGTCAAATACCCTCCCTTATTAGTGCCCATCTACAAAGCATGTTTTTTTGCTTGGCAGCGAAATTCTACCTGCCAGAGCTGCGGCACGAAGTTGAGTAAGGTCGTCATTGTCATAGATTTTGCGTCAGGTGGTACGATTTTCTCTTTTTCATCTGTTTTAAGAGCATAACGGTCCGTCGCACTGCGCGAAATAGCACGATTTTCACGACATGGATGATGACTTGC
>Ga0209185_1000466_pt1 | contig 47877 bp, 40 predicted proteins | sample SidtaG_2_FD_187425 | JGI IMG/M metagenome (GOLD analysis project Ga0209185, IMG submission 187425) | Marine algal microbial communities from Sidmouth, United Kingdom - Sidmouth_Asex2 metaG (SPAdes) (version 2) | ecosystem: Host-associated > Algae > Red algae > Unclassified | place: Sidmouth... | reverse complement strand
ATGATAGAGCATTACAAGCCAATACTGAGAAAAAACGGCGAGTACTGTCCTATATTTACCTTGGTAGAGAGGTGGTTGATGACCCTAGATATGAGCCCGATGAGTTGGTCATTGTTTATGTGTACAGCCAGTTGTCACTTCTGGCTATACAAATTGATAATTTAGGCTAAATTAGTGGGGATCCCTCAGGTTTAAGATAAAAATAGCCTACATACACCCGTCACCAATAAATAACCTCATTTCAGGGCGCTTGAATGGTAATGGTATAAGTAAGCTATTAAATATAACATAATAATAATCAGGTTCGACGTTTACGACGATCTGAACGATACGTGGGTAATGCCTGTAACGAAAATTCTTTCATTACCTTTCTATAAACCTCTCGTTTAAAAGACACCACCTGTCTAACTGGATACCAATAACTTACCCATCTCCAATCATCAAATTCAGGATGTTCTGAATGTAGTAAATCTACAGATGACTCTTGAGACGTTAGTTTTAACAAAAACCACTTCTGTTTTTGCCCAATACATAACGGTTTACTGTCGTGCCTAATTAAACGTTTCGGTAATTTATATCTAAGCCAGTGTTTGGTCGAAGCAACAACTTTTACATGCTCAGGATTTAACCCTACTTCTTCGTGAAGTTCCCTATACATTGCTTGTTCTGCTGATTCACCCTTATCAATACCACCTTGTGGATATTGCCAAGAGTGTTGACCATAACGTCTTGCCCAGAATACTTGTCCCCTATCATTGATTATTACTATGCCGACATTGGCTCTGTAGCCATCAGCATCGATCAAAGGAGCTCCCGACAAATTTTCAATAGTTAATTGATTCTTCCATACAAACGACTTTTGAGCAAATAAAAATTTCACCTAATTCCAGTCATTTAGCTTATTATTGGGATTTACCAATAATGGAAATAATGCATGCACTCATTTAATTGTTATACGATAATAGATAAAAGTAACTAAGCGGCTAATTCCAATTAACAATACCACTTCAAACAATATTCAAAGCAATATTCCAAACAATGAAAATGCTTTACTTGAGCGTGCCTATGCATTATCGGGGTTAACCTTAGGTGAAGTTGCGATGCGTGAGGGGGTTAAAGTACCTAAAGACTTAAAAAAAGAAAAAGGCTGGGTAGGCTTACTACTTGAAAAAATACTAGGTGCAAGCGCAGGTTCAAGACCAGAGCCTGACTTCCCTCACTTAGGTATTGAATTAAAAACCTTACCCATTAATAGAGCAGGTAAACCGTTAGAAACCACATTTGTGTGTGTAACACCACTTAAAGATTTAGTCGGTGCTACTTGGCAAAATAGCCACATTAAAAATAAGCTAGCGCGCGTATTATGGGTTCCTATTATTGCCGAGCGCTCTATCCCCGTTACCGAGAGAATAATTGGCACTCCATTTATTTGGAGCCCAACTCCTGATGAAGAAAAATTAATGGCAATGGATTGGCAAGAATTAACCGACATGATTGTATTAGGCGAAGTAGAAAAAATTACCGGTAAGCACGGTCAAGTCCTACAAATAAGACCAAAGGCAGCAAACAGCCAAGCAAAAACTAAAGCCATTGATAAAAACGGACAACCTTTTATGACCTTACCTAGAGGATTTTATTTAAAGACGAGTTTTACTCATCAATTAATAAAAAATCATTTGCGTATTAATTAACCGCTTATTAGTAGATTTGGCTGTTATTTATACCCATTACCAATCAATATACTTGTTTTAGAGTGCTTGAGCGTTAATGTTTATAGTAAGTAATTCAAGGAAATGCTTTATTGCAATGGTTGTTCCCTTGTAAAAAGCATTGTTGATAAAGCCATTTTCACAGAAATAAGCGCTCAAGCGCTTCTTCGATGGGTTTAAAATATATTTATATTCTACAAACTGTGTATAGACACCTCTTGACCAAAGCTTACACTTGAATGAGCAGGTACACTAATAGGTTTCGTATTTGCTGCTTCTAAACATACGTATTCTTTTTCACCATTTGGGTGTAAGTCTTTCATATTATCGGCAGTCTCTTTACCCGGATTCCACAGTACCCATTGGTTTGAGTCAAAAGCGCGCACTTTGATAATACGTTGCCATTGGGTATCAACAATATCTATGGTGCTGTTTGATTTATAAACTCGATCAATTTCACCTTCACAATTATTTAAAGTTGAAATATTGTTGTGTGTACCCGATAGCTTGTCAAAATAAGGTACATCAGATAATTGATCAATATGAGTATGCTTGGGATCACCTACTGCAAAATAACTGTGCAATGCACCGGTATACTCAACATCGTTTTCCGATTTATTAACGATAATAAATTCTTGAGAAAAAGACTTACCAAATACAAGCTCTTGTTTTAATTTGTAAGGAATATCCCACACCGGCGTTTGGTTTTCACCTTGTTGGATCAAAGTAATTTTAACCGACTCTTCGGTTATTTTAATATTATCCACTTGCCAAAGTGTCGTTCTAGCAAAACCATGATTAGCAATAGCTGAGATTTGATCTTGGCTAAGATCTTTATCTTTGACATGTTGAAATAACTCTTCTTCATATCCACCAAACCAAGGAAAACACAATGGAATACCGCCACGAATACCTTTGTCATTTCCAAATAATGTGTCTTCACTCATCCAAAAAACAGGTTGTTGATCTACAGGCTGCCACGTCAAAACCTGACCACCATATAAACTAATAGACGCTTCGCAGTATTGGTGGTCTATTTGTAATCCTTGTGTTTCAGTTAACGATTCTTTGTCAGAAAAAACAGTGTTTTTTACGTGACCAAACTCATTTTTTAATAAAATTTTTGCAGGCATGCTAACTCAATTAAATGTATTGGATAATTACAATTATTTTATAGGATAAGAATAAAGTGTTAAAGTTAAGAATGTAAATAAGCCGTTATTTATTGGGACTATTTAGCTCAAATAGCTTTATCTTTATTTAAAATAATACAGGTAAAATTATAAGTAAGTAGACAGTTGAAATTTGAATAATTATTAATCAATATCGTTTAGTGGCCAAGAAACAATATAATCTTCAAAATCTACCACACTCACGTCATTATCTTTAACTATTTTACCGCGAACCGACATGCCGGCATTGTGCATAGCAGATTTTTTACCTTTATTAAGTAATGGGTGCCAAGAAGGAACACCACGACCTTCTTGTAATCTGCGGTAGGTACAACTGGGCGGCATAAAAAAAACACCATCTAAGTTCTCTTGTGTTAAACGTACACAATCAGGAACTAAAGTTGTTCTTTGCTCATACTTAGTACATTGGCATGATTTTTCGTTTAAAAGAAAACAGGCAATGTTAGAGTAATGAATTTGCTCGCCTGTTTCAATATGAGTGGTGGGCAATAATTCGGTGGTTTCATCGGTGTTATCATCATCTATAAATTTATTTAAACAACATTTAGCGCAACCGTCACATAAAGACTCCCATTCTGGGCGGGTCATTTCTGCTAAGGTTTTGGTTTCCCAAAAAGGAGCCGTAATATTTACGGCTCTGTTTTGCGCTTTGTTAGACATAAATTATTTTCTCTACGTTATTTAATAACTTTATTTTTACATTGTTCGGTTTTACCAAATAAAACTTAATATTTACTAGGTATTATTTTACCGGTGGAAACTTTATACGATCAGATAAATGCCCGACTGAAGTCACAAAGTAATAACTTAAATTCCAATGCATTAGGCTTTTATAGTTATTGTAAGCTAAATAGGCGCGTCCATTAGCATCGTCAGGAAAAACCAAAGCTGCGGTAACGTCAGCTTTAGGTAAATTAGTACCATCGGTGCGCCTTATACCTAAGTCTTGCCACTGTGCAAGAGTTTTCTCTGTTTTACTCCACGCTTTTAACCAATTAGCTCTGCTGCCAGTATTTTTAGGAATAGCTAAACTAATATCAAAATTGTCAGGTAATTTAACTTGTCTGCCCCAAGTGAGCTCATCACTCCACCCTTCTTTTTTCAAATAATTTGCCATTGAAGCAAAAACATCGGCATGGTTATCCCAAATATCTTTTTTACCATCGCCATCGCCATCTACTGCGTAGCTTAAAAATGAGGTTGGCATAAACTGATTTTGCCCCATTGCGCCAGCCCAAGAACCTTTCATGTTATCAATAGAGATATGGCCTTCTTCTAAAATGGTTAATGCAGCCCATAATTGCTTTTTAAAAAACGCTTCTCTTCGTCCTTCATACGCCATGGTCGACAAAGCAGAAATAACATTGTAATTGCCCATAATTTTACCAAAATTGGTTTCAAGCCCCCATAATGCAACGATAAAACGCGGTTGAACACCATATTTATTGGCAACATTATTTAATAGCTTTTCATGCTTTTTAAATTCGTCACGCGCGCGGTTAATTTTCCAATTAGGAACACGTTTAGGTAAATAAGTGTCTAGTGTTTCAACATTTTCAGGTTGGCTTTTATCAGCACTAACTGCTCGTTTATGAAAAGTTACCTTGGCAAAGCTACTTTGAATAATTTCAGGTGAGTAGCCTTTTTCTGATGCCTCTTTTTTTATGGCTTGAATGTAGGTTTCAAAACTTGGTTTTGCTTCAATTGCATCACTAGTATTGTTAGCAGGGGTATAACTACTGAAAATAATGGCTCCACTTAGCACAAACTTAGATATAAAAGAGCTGAACTTTGCATTAATAGACACTAAATTTAACGACACTGACTTTAACGACATAAAATTAAATGATTCTAAACTAGATGATAGATTTGAAAAAAGTGAGACGTTTTGCACAATAGAGATCCTTTTATTGACGACTTTGCTGAGTTTTTTTCATATCAGCTTTGTGTTGATCAAGTAAGTTTTCTTCCGGCGGTGGCAGTTGTAAATAGTAACCTTGTCCGGTTAAATTATCTTTTACTTTATCAATATTCGAAATAGCTAATTTCGACTTTGAAGCAAGGTTCATCACGGTAACCAAAATAGGTGTTCCAAATACCAGCATCAAAGATTCTGGCACCGCTGAAAAATCGTTACGATCCTTAACAAATAAGTATGTTTGAGCCTTTTTAGCGCTTTTATAAATTGTACACAACATAACTAACCTAAAATTAAACCTAAAATTGATAAAAATATATGTGAGTAAGCCGAGTTAAACCTGTTAAGTAAAGTCAGGTAACTCGAGTATATACCCGTTACCAATCAAGATGCTTGTTTCAGAGTGCTTGAGCGATAACGGGTATAGATTAAGAATTAAAGAATGAATATATCACGTCAATCCATGTACGTTCATGGTATTTAACGTAAAACTATAAGACTTTTTTGTAACGCAGCTAAGCTAATTTATTTTGCATGTTAAATACTTACTTTATTGCTTTTTTAAGCCCGTTACTTAAAATCATTATTAGCAAAGGTTTGTAGCTTTTCACCAAATAATTCGAAACGCCAGCCGTATAAAATATCAATTATATTTTCATCTTTATCAGCATTATTTATTTTAAAATGCCAACTTAAAAAGTGATTAATTTGTTTTTTAGAGGCGAGATTTTCAGGTAATAAGTCTGCATCTTTTGCTGCTTTAGCAATAAAGTTTTTTACCTGTTTAAAAATTTGCTTGTAGGCAGGGTAATCATCCAATCGGATAATTTTTTCAGGATATTCATTTTCAGGTATTTTATTAGCTTGGTTAAGTACCTGTAGCATGGCTTTACCTTTGTGTTTAATATCTAAAACCTCAACACCTTCAATGCCAATCATAGCGCCTACACTAATAGGATCACGTTGAGCAATGGCGATTAAGGTATGATCTTTAGCAATAAAACCTAGCGGTAAATCTCTTTTTTGAGCTTGTTGATAACGCCAAGCTGCCAAATATTTTAATGCGTTGAGTTGTTTGGCATTAAGCTTCCAATTCATTTTAATGTTTTGATACATGAATTCGCCGTCGATAGGCGTAAACTTACGTTCAATCATTAATTGTGTTTCTTGCTGTGCTGCAGCTAACCAACCGGCATCAACAATCAACTGATAAATTTTAGGATAAATTTGATGTAAATATTCAACATCAGCCTCAGCATAAGTTTTTTGACGTTCAGTTAACGGGCGTTTGATCCAATCGGTTCTAGACTCTGATTTGTCTAATTCGACTCCGGTAAAATGCTGCACCATAGCAGCATAACCTAACGATAAACCATGACCTAAAAATGCCATCATAATTTGGCTATCAATAAAGTTTACTGGTTTACAGTTAGCTGCGGTTAGAAAAACTTCTAAATCCTCTGAACACGCATGAAGCACTTTAACAATATGTTCGTTGGTTAATAATGCCCAAAAAGGCGATAAGTCTTCAATAGTAACAGGGTCAATCAATGCAATAACTTCGCCATCACTGACTTGTAACAAACCTAATTTTGGATATAAGGTACGGGTGCGAACAAACTCGGTATCAATTGCTAATAATTTTGATTTTTCTAGCTGTTTACACAATTCAACTAAAGTAGCGTAGTCTTGAACGTACTGCCTTTTTATTATTTTTTCCACATGGAACCTTGATAATAATGAGCTAATAATTTTGAAAAAAAACATTAATCAACCAAAGCCTTAATGTTGTTTATTTACGACGACGGATAGCTTGTTGTCTGGTTTGATGTTTTTTAACTGAACGACGAATACGACGACTTTTTGCGTTGTCCATTGCCTTTTCATCAACTTTAACTTTACTTTGATTTTCAGGTGTTAAATCGACTAACTTGCGATAGTAATTTACCTCTTTTAGCGCCAATTCTGTCCAGCCACCTAGAGGTAATTGTCGCTTCATTTCCATATCGCCGTATCTTACTCGGATCAAGCGACTAACTTGTACTTCTTGGCTTTCCCATAAACGTCTTACTTCACGGTTTCTGCCCTCAGAAAGCACCACATGAAACCAATGATTACGTCCTTCCCCACCACGGTAAGTTATTTTTTGGAATTTAGCTAAACCATCTTCTAATTTTACGCCTGCACGAAGTGTTTGTAACATTGCTTCGTTAACTTCACCAAACACACGTACAGCATATTCACGCTCTACTTTTTGCGATGGGTGCATTAAACGGCTAGCTAGTTCGCCATCGGTAGTAAATAACAACATACCTGAGGTATTTATATCTAAACGACCTACAGCAACCCATCGACCATCTTGTAATTTAGGTAAGCGATCAAATACTGTTGGACGACCTTCTGGATCTTTTCGGGTACACATTTCGCCTTCTGGCTTGTTGTACATCAACACACGACAAATATCATCTTCTTTAGCAGTTATACCAACTAAGTGTCCATCTATTTTAATTTGTTCACTACCCTCAACCCTATCGCCTAAGTATGCGACTTTACCGTTGACGGTAATTCGACCGGCACTAATGAAGGTTTCTAATTCTCGGCGTGAACCTTTACCAGCTCGGGCTAATACTTTTTGTAGTTTTTCAGACATAGTTAATTCTCGCTCGTCAGTAACTTCACCAATTACGGCTACGTTTCTGTCTCTAATAGGTGAATATTTATATTTAGTTCGATGAATGCTAAATTAAGCTTCATCAGATAAAACAAATTCTGTTAACGGTACTTTTTCTATAGAAAGCGGTTTGGGTAATTCACTTAACGCTGCAAGTGAAAAATAATCAAGAAAACTCTGCGTTGTTGCATATAATGCCGGCCTACCTGGCACTTCTTTAACACCAACTATATCTATCCAACCTCTTTCTAATAACGTTTTCATTATTGCGCTACTTACTGCAACGCCTCTTATATCTTCAATTGCACCTCGCGTTATGGGTTGTTTATAAGCAATCAAAGATAAGGTTTCTAATAGCGCGCGCGAATACCTTGGCGCGCGCTCTTTAAACAAATTAGCCAGTTCGTGACTAAATTTAGCCACCGCTTGAAAACGATAGCCTGAGGCAACTTTAATTAGTTCTATACCACGGTTTTGATAATGTGCGCGCAATGCATTAACTTGGCTAATTATACGCTTATTAGAAACATTGTATTGCGCTAATACGGTTTTTTTAATTAATTGAACCGACATCGGCTTATTAGATACAAATAAAGCCGCTTCAATTAAACATTTTAGTTGTATGTCATCAATTAATGCCATGAGTTAAACAGATTCTATTTGTTGTTGCTTTAATGTGATCTGTATAGGACCAAAGACTTGAGCTTGAATACAGGTAATTAATGACGCTTTTAACAGCTCTAAAATAGCTAAAAATGTAACCACTACACCTTGCCGACCTTCTTTACTATCAAACAACTGGCTAAATTCAATGTATGGTGTTGCTTCTTCAACATTATGTAATTGTTGCATAATAAACGACATGCGCTCTCGGGTTGATAAAGTTTCTTTTTGAATTTGATGATGTTCAAGGGCTTTGGTTCTATGCATTACCTCTTGCAGCGCTTCGATCAAATCAGATAATTCGACCTCTGCATCAATGCTACGTAACTGAAAGTTTTCAGGTACATTAACATTCGCTATAAACACATCTCGCTCAAGCCGAGGTAATTGGTCGAGTTCATAAGCGGCATGTTTAACTATTTCATATTCTTGTAAGCGCCTGACTAATTCAGCTCGGGGATCTTCTTCTGCCTCTTCTACCGTTTGTTTGGGTAATAATAACCTTGATTTAATTTCAGCTAAAATAGCTGCCATCACTAAATATTCGGCGGCTAATTCAAGTTTAACATTTTTCATTAGTTCGACATAAATCATATATTGTTTAGTAATGGGTGCTATTGGTAAATCTAAAATATTAAATTTTTGTTTACGTATTAAATACAATAATAAATCTAATGGTCCTTCAAAAGTTTCTAAAATGACTTCCAGTGCATCAGGCGGAATAAACAAGTCTTGAGGTTTATTAATAAAGGCTTCACCATGGATCATAGCCAACGGCAAAACCTGTTGCACCATTTTCCCGATAGGAGCCTCTGTTTTAGTAAGCTCGCTAACGACTTTAATAAAAGGTGTTGCCGCTTTATTTTGCAAAACTTATCCTTACCAGTACATAACTATTCAAAGCTATCCGAACCTATTCAAACGGGCTAGGATCTCCCTCTCCTACTCGAATAATATTAATATCACCGTCTGAAAAATCAATTACCGTTGTTGGACGCTCACCTATATTGCCTCCGTTAATAATAAGATCAACTTGATGCTCTAATATGTCTCGAATATGTTCTGGGTCATATTCTGCTTGGCTTTCACCAGGCATAATAAGTGTGGTAGACATAATAGGTTCTTGAACCTCAGCCAGTAATGCTTGAGTAATAACATTATCAGGGATGCGGATACCAATAGTTTTACGTTTTGGGTTGAGTAATCGCTTAGGTACTTCTTTCGAACCTTTAAAAACAAAAGTATAAGGCCCTGGTGTATTACTTTTAAGTAATCGATAGGCGGTATTTTCTACTCGTGTATACTCAGAAAGCTGAGATAAATCGCTACAAATAAGTGTAAAATTATGATTTTTATCTATATTTCTAATCGCACAAATGCGTTCTAGTGCTTTTTTGTCCCCCATATGACAACCAATAGCATAACCAGAGTCTGTAGGGTAAACAATAACAGCGCCTTTATGGATCATTGCCGCGGCTTGCTTCATTAAACGCCCCTGAGGATTATCAGGATGCACATAAAAAAATTGACTCATAATATTACTCCTTTATTGGGAATTTAGTGGGCTTAGCTCGTTGGCTTGCAAGGGGCTATTGCCCCACAATGACCAAATAGGTAAAGCTTGTTCTGGCATGCGCAAATTACGCCCTAAGTCACTCCATTTATTGTAAGGGTGATGAAAATCTGATCCCATTGATGCATGTAATTTATATTCTAAACAAAAACTTAGCATTAACTTTCGTTGGTCGTTACTCATTTGTGGTAAAACAATTTCTAAACCATTACCGCCAGCCTCTTTAAATTCAATAACTAATCTTCTAAGCCATTTGGTTGACAAATCGTAACGCACTGGATGTGCCATAACGGCTGTTCCGCCAGCAAGTTGTATAGCTTCAATCGCGTCGGCGATAGAGCACCAAGTTGGATTTACATAAGCACGTTGCCCTTTACCTATGTATTTATCGAATGCTGTTTGCATTTTGGCAATACTGCCCTGTTGTAATAAAACTTTAGCAAAATGCGCACGAGTAATAGACCCACCATTAGCTAATATTTTAGCCTTATCGTAAATACCATCAAAGCCACATTTGCTCAGTTTTTGTCCCATTCGGGTAGCTCTGTCTTCACGAGCGAGTTGCTGGCTTGCAATTAATTTAAGTAAAGCCGGATGAGTGGGATCAATATTTAAGCCCACAATATGAATTTCAAAACCTTGCCATGCGGTTGAAATTTCAATACCGTTAATTAAATGTAAGGCATAGTTTTTTTCGTTAATATAATTTTTTGCAATATCTAAGGCCGATACTGTATCGTGATCGGTGATTGCTAACACATCAATCTGAAAGTTGTTTGCCCTTTCTACAAGCTCTTGCGGAGACAAGCTACCATCAGAATATGTAGTATGGCTATGTAGATCAATCCGTAAATTTGAAGCGTCTTGGGATTCAATGGTTGACATAACATCCATAATGGGTTCTTCTATAGGGGATTTTATTTGCCTACGTGCAAGTTTACTGAGATGAAAGCGATAATGATACATACAAAACAAACTATTTTATTAATTTGGTGGTGGCATAATTCTGCTTAAGTAGGTTATGGCGATTGTTTGTATGTAAATTATACAGTAAAAATATTACCAAAAAACCTGCTTAATTGAGCGGGTTTTTTACGTTTTACACCATTAAAAAATAGAGATAAATATGATAGTAGTTAAAGTAAAAAGTTGGTTTATTTGGTGGCTTTTGCCTATTTACGCTGGATGACAAATATAACGTTTATACCCGTTACCAAGAATCAGGAATAAAAAATGAATACCAAACAAACCATGACGACCTCAACTCTAGGTCAAGTTCACACCTTGACTGACACGGCAAATTATCAAGCAGACCCTTTAGCGGTTTACCATAAAGTGTGCGGTAATAATCAACATAACATTTTGCTCGAATCGGCGGAAATTGATAAAAAACATCAATTAAAAAGCTTATTGTTAACAGATGCCGCATTAAAAATAAGTTGCCAAGGCAATACGGTGACTTTCACACCACTAACCGATAATGGCTTAGCTGCGCTAGCATTTGCTGAGCAAGCATTAATAGCACATGCCAAACTGACTCATGTAAATAATCAATTAGTTGCTATTTTTCCAGAAGTTATGCAACAACTTGATGAAAAGTCGCGTTTATTAGCAGTCAATCCTTTCCAGTGCTTACGCTTATTTAATACCTTAAAGCCAGCAATATCAGAAGAGTTACATGATTTTTCAGTATTTTTGGGTGGTGTTTTTGCGTTTGATATGATGTCGATGAGTGAGGATCTCCCCGAGGTGGCAGAAGGCGACAATACCTGCCCTGACTTTGTTTATTATTTAGCTGAAACATTGATTGTTATCGATCATGAAAAACAAACCTCCGACATTATTGGTAACGTATTTTCAGGCAGTAATGTTAAAAATAATAATTCCGCTATTCGAGCCCGTTTAACTGAACTTAAAAACTTACTTTCACAAGAAAATTACACGGCAGTGCAAACCAACAAAATCACTAACCGTGTTGAGCTAACGGTAGAAACTGATATTTCAGATAGCCAGTTTTGTGAAAACGTTAACAAATTAAAAGAAAACATTAAGGCCGGTGATATTTTTCAAGTTGTACCCTCGCGTACCTTTAACTTGCCTTGCTCAAATACTTTAAATGCTTATAAATCACTAAAACAAAGTAACCCAAGCCCTTACATGTTTTATTTAAAAGACAGCGACTTTTGCATGTTTGGCGCATCACCTGAGTCAGCATTAAAATATCAACATAAAAACCGTCAAGTAGAAATATACCCAATAGCCGGAACCAGACCACGAGGCTTTAATACCGATGGTAGTTTCTCGCCAGATTTAGATAGCCGCATTGAGCTTGATTTACGTTTAGACAAAAAAGAATTGGCCGAGCACATCATGCTGGTTGATTTAGCACGCAACGATATTGCACGCGTTAGCCAAGCCGGAACTCGACACGTTGCCGACTTATTAAAGGTTGACCGTTATTCACATGTAATGCACTTAGTGTCGCGTGTGTGCGGCACATTAGATTTAGATTTAGACGCTTTACATGCTTACCAATCATGTATGAACATGGGCACATTATCAGGCGCACCTAAAGTTAAAGCGACTGAACTTATTAGAAATATTGAAGGCAAACGTCGTGGTAGCTATGGGGGCGCAGTAGGATATTTAACCGGTAAAGGTGAAATGGATACCTGTATTGTTATTCGTTCAGCATTTGTAAATAACTCCACAGGTGTTGCCCAAGTACAAGCCGGTGCTGGAGTGGTATACGATTCAGATCCGCAATCAGAAGCGAATGAAACTAAACAAAAAGCTCAAGCCGTTATTAACGCTATTAAATTAGCTGAAAATACCAAGCTTGTTATCAATGGCTCAAATGGTTCAGTTTCTCCCTCGAATGCTTCTAGCTCTACCGTGGTAGGCTCACCTAAAACATCAGCTCTAACGTCAAAAAAGGAGAACAGTTAATGACTTCTTTTACTAAAACATCAAACAATAATTTATCAAATAATAACTCGTTACATATTGAGTCAGCAATCAGTGAATCAATAACTGATAAAAAAGCATTACCCAAAATTATCATGTTGGATAACTTAGACTCTTTTACCTATAACCTGGTTGATGAGTTTCAATGCTTAGGTTACGAACCACTTATTTACCGAAACACCTTACCCATTGAATATATTTTAGAGCAACTAGATCAAACGGCTAAAAATAATCCACAAGGGGTAATTTTAGTATTATCACCTGGCCCTGGCGACCCAACTCATGCGGGTTGCTTAATGGAGTTAATAAAACACACGGTAGGCAAATTTCCTATTTTAGGAATTTGTTTGGGTCATCAAGCGCTTATTCAGCATTATGGTGGCGTTATTGGTAGAGCACCAGAAATTGTTCATGGTAAATCATCAAATATTGAACACACCGCTGAAGGGGCCTTTTTAAATATTGCTAACCCATTACCAGTAGCGCGTTATCATTCATTGGTAGCTACGCAAATGCCTGATACCATTGAAATGATCGCCCAGTTTACTACTGATAAAAATATTTTACTGCCAATGGCGGTTCAGCATTCAAAAGATGCTGTTTTAGGGTTTCAGTTTCATCCTGAATCAATATTAACCACTTATGGTAGTAATTTGCTAGCTCAAAGCTTAACGCATTTAATTGCTTTAAATCAGCAAAAGGCTTTGTTTGCGTTTTCTACATCGCCAAAAAGTTAAGGATTTCATTATGTCGAATACTCACCTATTACAACAATTAGTTGAAGGGCAATCGTTAAGTCAACAAAACACTGAAAATTTTTTTACTGATACTTTTAATGGCAATGTTGATCCTGCTTTACTTGCTGCTGCGCTAACCGCACTTAAAATAAAAGGTGAAACTGCCGAAGAGATTGCCGGCGCTGCAATTGCTGTAAGAGCTTGCGCAACAAAATTTCCTAAACAACCCAGCAACCTAGCAGACTGTGTTGGCACCGGTGGCGATGGTGCAAATACCATTAACATTTCTACCACCGCCGCAATACTGGCTGCGGCTTGTGGTTTAAAAATGGCTAAACATGGCAACCGCAGCGTATCTAGCATGTCTGGCTCTGCTGATTTACTTGAAGCTTTGGGCGTTAATTTATCAATGTCGCCAGCCACAGCAAGTGAATGCTTGGCACAAGCTAATATTTGCTTTTTATATGCGCCCAAATACCATCCGGGTTTTAAATATGCAGGTCCCGTACGCAAAGCTATGGGTGTTAGAACCCTATTTAATATTTTAGGACCTTTGGTAAACCCTGCCTTTCCATCAACGATGTTACTGGGTGTTTACACACCCACTTTATTACCCATTATTGCGCAAAGTTTATTACTTACTGGTGTAAAACACGCTTGGGTTGTTCACGGTAGTGGTTTAGACGAAATAGCTTTACACGGCGAAACGCAGATAATTGAAATAGCAAATGGTACAATGCACAATAAAATTATTTCACCTGAAGATTTTGGCTTAGCTCGTTATACCCTTGAAGATATTAAAGGCGGAACACCCAAAGAAAACGCACTTTATATTAAAGATATTTTAAAAGGTAATGGCTTACCTGCACACAATGCTGCCGTTATAATTAATTGCGCGGCCTTGCTATATTTGCACAACAAGGCTGAAAATTTAAAAGATGCAGCAATGATAGCAAAAGACGTTCTAGCAACAGGTACTGCATTTAATACACTGACCAAACTGGTTAACGTATCAAACCAAACGCAAACTATCACAGAGAGTACGGTTGATCATACAGTGGTTGATAATACAGTGGTAAATAATACAGTAGTAGATAATGCAGCAGTAAAGGTAGAAAAATAACATGGCAAATATATTAGAAAAAATTGTAGCTGACAAACGCATAGCAATTGAAGCATTAAAACAAAGCTTACCTTTAGCTTCATTTAAAGAGTCACTTGTTCCTACTAAAAAAAATATGTATCAAGCATTAACTCGTACCAAAGATAAACCCTATGCCGGATTTATTTTAGAATGCAAAAAAGCATCGCCATCTAAAGGGCTTATACGTGCTGAATTTGATGTGACAGAAATTAGTACGATTTATGATAAATATGCTGCTGCAATATCGGTACTTACCGAAGATAAATACTTTCAAGGCGCATTCGAACATCTTAAAACCGTTGCTAAAACCGTAAAATGTCCAGTACTTAATAAAGACTTTTTTGTTGATACTTATCAAGTCTATTTAGCTCGTTATTATGGCGCTGATGCTATTTTATTAATGCTAAGTGTTTTATCAGATGATGAATATAAAAACCTAGCTAAAGTAGCTGAACAATATAATTTAGCTATATTAACCGAAATATCAAACGATGAAGAACGCGATCGAGCTATTGCTTTAGGAGCGAAACTTATTGGCATTAATAATCGTAACTTACGTGATCTTTCTACCGATATATCTCGTACATTTGACTACGCGCCAACTATCCCTAACGATAGGATCGTTATTTCAGAATCAGGTATTTACACTAACGCTCAGGTGAGAGAACTTGCACCAGCCGTTGATGGTTTTTTAGTAGGTAGTTCAGTAATGGCTGAAAAAGACATTGATCTAGCTTGCAGAAAACTCATTTTTGGTAACAACAAAGTTTGTGGCTTAACAGCTCCTTTATATGCAACTAAAGCAAGTGAAGCTGGCGCCATTTATGGCGGTTTAATTTTTGCTGAAAAATCTCCACGTTATATTACTCAAGAGCAAGCTAAAAGCATTGTAAACCAAGAAACTTCTCTCAACTACATAGGTGTGTTTGTTAATCACGCCATTGAAGAAGTAGCCTGCATAGCTAAAGATTTAAACTTATTTGCGGTTCAGCTTCATGGTCAAGAAGATCAAACCTACATTAATACTTTACACCAACAATTAAAAACTAACGGTTCAAATACTTGCCAAATTTGGAAAGCACAAAGCGTGGAATCAACATTACCTGAGTTTTCGCTTACTAACATTGAGCATATTGTATTGGATGGTCAACAAGCGGGGAGCGGACAAGCCTTTGATTGGCAAGCGTTAGCCAAATGCGAGCAAGATGTATCACCCTGCTTTTTAGCAGGAGGCTTGAATATTGAAAACATCAATCAAGCCGTTATTTTATTAACTGAACATGACTTATTTGGCTTAGATATCAACTCTGGTGTTGAAACAAGCCCCGGTATTAAATGCAGCGAAAAGCTTGATCAAGTTTTCGCAAAAATACGGAATTATTAACATGACAATTAAATCTACAACTACTGAATCTACAACAACTTATAAAAATGAAGCTGGCACAACAAATAGCTCAAACAAAAACGCAGACAAAAGATCAGCGGTAAAAAAATCGTTACCTGCTTATTTTGGTGAGTTTGGTGGCATGTTTGTCGGTGAGCTATTAGTACCTGCACTTGAGCAACTTGAACAAGAGTTTATTGCTTCTCAAACAGATGAAAGCTTTTTAGCTGAATTTAATAAATTATTAACCAGCTATGCTGGAAGACCAACGCCTTTAACACTTTGTAGAAACTTAGTTAAAAACCCCTTAGCTAAAATTTATTTAAAACGTGAAGATTTGTTACACGGTGGTGCGCACAAAACCAACCAAGTATTAGGTCAAGCTTTGCTAGCTAAACGCATGGGTAAAACTGAAGTAATTGCTGAAACTGGAGCAGGTCAACACGGCGTAGCTAGCGCAATTGCCTGTTCATTATTAGGTTTGAAGTGTCGAGTTTATATGGGTGCAGTTGACTGTGCTCGCCAGCAACCTAATGTGTTTAGAATGGAATTAATGGGGGCAACCGTTATTCCTGTTACCGCAGGCAGTGGCACATTAAAAGATGCAGTAAATGAAGCATTACGCGACTGGTCAGCTAATTACGAAGACGCTCATTACCTATTAGGTACCGCTGCTGGCCCTCACCCATTCCCAACAATTGTTCGTGAATTTCAAAAAATGATTGGCGAAGAAGCTAAAGCGCAATTGCTTGAAGAAGAAGGACGCCTACCAGATTATGTAGTTGCTTGTGTAGGTGGTGGATCAAATGCCATTGGTATGTTTAATGACTTTATTGAAGATAAAGACGTTAAATTAATCGGTGTTGAAGCCGGCGGTAAAGGAGTAAACACCCATCATCATGGTGCAACTTTAGTGGCTGGTACTAAAGGTATGTTACATGGTAACTACACTTATATTATGCAAGATGGTAATGGACAAATTGAAGAAAGTTACTCTATTTCAGCAGGTTTAGATTACCCTGCTGTTGGACCACAACATGCTTTCTTAAAAGATACTGGTCGTGCGCAATACGTGCCCATTAATGATGATGAAGCATTAGAAGCTTTTCAATCATTAGCCATGAATGAAGGAATCATTCCGGCATTAGAGTCCTCTCATGCACTTGCTCACGCACTTAAAATGGCAGAGACAGTTACCGAAGAAACCATCATATTAGTGAATTTATCAGGTCGAGGTGATAAAGATTTAGCACATGTTCACACCGTTTTAGAAGCTCAAAAGGGAGAAGCTTAATGACTCAATTAATAAATGCCGCTGGTTATCGTTACGACCAATGCTTTGCAGATTTAAAAGCTAAAAACGAAGGTGCTTTTATCCCATTTGTTACCATTGGCGATCCTAATGCCGAACAATCTTTAGCGGTAATTAAAACATTAATTGATGCTGGCGCTGATGCACTTGAGCTAGGCATTCCTTTTTCAGACCCAAGTGCTGATGGTGTCACCATTCAAATGGCGGCATTACGAGCAATCAATGCGGGCACAACAACTGATATTTGCATTGATATACTCACTAAAATACGAGAATACGCCCCTAATATTCCTATTGGCTTATTATTGTATGGCAACTTAATTTTTGCGCGTGGTTTAGACGCATTCTATGCAGATATGGCAAAAGCAGGTGTAGACTCTGTATTAATAGCAGATTTACCTATTAGAGAATGCGCCCCTTTTAAAGCTGCCGCGCTTAAACATGGTATAGCACCTATCTTTATTGCTCCTCCTAACGCCAGCAACGAAAGCTTGCAACAAGTAGCCGAGCATGGTTCAGGTTATACCTATGTACTAAGTAGAGCTGGCGTTACTGGCGCAGATACCAAAGCAGCTATGCCAGCCAATGCGTTAATTAACACGTTAACCCAATATAAAGCCGCACCACCTATTTTAGGCTTTGGTATTTCAGCCCCCGAACAAGTAAAAGAAGCACTTTTAGCTGGCGCAGCTGGCGCAATAAGTGGCTCAGCCGTGGTAAAAATAATTGAAGACAACTTAGCGGATTATTCTACTATGAATACCGAATTAGCAAGGTTTGTTAGTAGCATGAAAGCAGCCACTAAAGCCTAACGTTATTTTAATATCGTAAAAATGAAATAGTAGACTTAACAAGCACTTCAAACTTTTAAAAATATCGACTATACATGGTAACAGTTTAGCCTTTAGGTATAATAATCCTTAAACCGTAATTATTTTATCACCACTTTTGTTGAGACATTTCATGACTGAGCACAATAACGAAAAAACCTTTATTAAAGGTAAAGATCGCGACCTTGAATCCTCCATATCAACTATGCAAGAAAAACTTATTTCTTTCGGTTTTGATATTGTTGAAGCCTCTTGGTTAAACCCGCTAGCTAATTGCTATTCAGTTCATATTAAAGATGCCTCGTGTGGATTAATGTTTACCAACGGTAAAGGATCTTCAGCAAAATCTTGTTTAGCTAGTGCATTAGGTGAATATTTTGAACGATTAAGTTGTAACTACTTTTTTGCCGATTATTACCTAGGTGAAGAAATTTCAAACAGTGAATTTGTCCATTACCCTGACGAAAAATGGTTTTTCAGTGAAGACGATAGTATTCCAGCAGGTATGCTTGATGAAGGGTTATGGAACTATTTTGATCCAAATTCTGAAATAACGACTGATAAACTTTACGACATGAATTCGGGTAATGGTGAGCGAGGGATTTGTGCACTGCCTTATATAAGAGAGCGCGATCAAAAAACAATTTACGTACCGGTTAATATTATTGGTAATGTTTTTGTTAGCAATGGTATGTCGGCAGGTAATACTCAAAATGAAGCACGCGTGCAAAGTCTTTCAGAAGTGTTTGAACGTTACGTAAAGAATAAAATCATTGCCGAAGGTATTTGTTTACCAGAGGTGCCGTTAGAAGTTTTAGAGCGATTTCCTACCATTTTAGCTGATTGTAAAGAGCTTGAAAGCCATGGTTTTCATTTACGTATAGCAGATGCCTCGTTGGGGGGATTATACCCTGTTATGAGCGTAACGTTAATCAATCCTAAAGATGGCAGTGTATTTGCCTCTTTTGGTGCTCACCCAAGTTTTGAAGTGGCCTTAGAGCGCACGGTAACAGAACTATTGCAAGGTAGAAGCTTAGACCAACTAGACGTTTTTCAACCCCCTAGTTTTGATGAAGAAGAAATAGCTTCTCCTCACAATATAGAATTACATTTTATTGATTCAAGTGGTTTTATCTCTTACGATTTCTTTAAAGAAACGGCTGATTACCAATTTTTTGATTGGGATTTTGATGCTGATACACAAAGTGAATACAATAATCTTGTTACTATTATTCACGATATGGGGCATGACATTCTTATATCAGATTACAACCACTTAAACGTTTACGCATGTCGTATTTTAGTACCTGGAATGTCTGATATTTATCCAGTAGATGAAATTGTTTGGAATAATAATAACGACGGCGCCTTATTTAGAGAAGCGTTCTTAACCCTAAAAGACGGTGAACCGGAAGAATGGCTAGATATTTTAGACGCACTAGAGCAAGGCGGATACAACGACGCACTTGCTGCCGCAGAATTTATTGGTTTAGCGCCAGACGCAGGCACAACCTGGGCCGACTTCCGTTTGGGCGAGATGAAAGCGGTGCTAGCGTTAGCCGCACAGGATGAACAAGCTATTGATTGGGTGAACTGGGCATTACATTTAGATCAAAACAACGAAGAGAACACGCGTAAATATCGTTGCTTACAAGCACTTCTTGAAATTAAGTGGGATGAATCACGAGAGTATAGTGAATACTTAACATCATTGAGTTTAATGTACGGAAAAACCCTTGCTCAACGCTGTTTGGACATTGTTGAAGGTAATATAGTATTTGATGGCTTACATTGCCCTGGCTTAAGTTTAGAAGGATTTGAAACTCATCAAAAATTATTAGCCGGTTATAAAAAACTACAAGCAGCAAAAGCTAGTAATTGGAAATAACAATAGAAAAATTAAAGCAGTAAACATGAAAAAGGCGCTAAATCAGCGCCTTTTTAGTATCAGTTTAACGAGTTAGTTCGTTACAGTAATATTTTAGTTTGGTCTACGTTCGCGACGAGGACGTTCTGCAGGTGCAGCTTGTGTATCAGATACACTAATGTCAATGGCTTGACGACGAATACGTACATTTTTCAATTGCTTAAACGACTTTTCAGGCATACCTTTTGGTAATTGCACAAAACTATGTTTGTCGTGTAAGTTAATCGCACCAATGTAGCTGCTATCAAGCGATATTTCGTTAGCAATAGCGCCAACAATGTCTCCTGGTCTAGCACCGTGCTCTTTACCTACTTCAAGGCGGTAAGTTTGCCAATCAACGTCTGAACGATTTTCTTTTGCTTTACGCGGTGCTCTTTCTCCACCTCGTTCGTTTTTAGCTCTGCTTGCGCCTCTATCATTTCTTGCACCACGGTCATTTCTAGCGCCACGATCATTTCTATCGCTGCGTTCACGTGTTTCACGACGAGGTTTAGGATCTTCTTTTGGTTGTAAAGGTTGCTTAAGTTGACTTTCAAAAAGTAAAGCAGCAGCTAAATCGGTCATTGAAAGTTCAGATTGCTCAGCCATTTGCTCAACAATTTCACGCATTACTTTAATATCTCTATTAGCAACTACGTCAGCAATTTTTGTACGGGTACGTTCAATACGAGCTTTACCAATATCTTCAATATTTGGTAATTCATAAGTATTAATTGTGCCAGAGGTTAAACGCTCATAGTGACGTAATGAGTACATTTCACGTGGGCGACAAAAAGCAATTGACATACCTTCACGACCTGCACGACCTGTACGACCAATACGGTGAACATAAGCTTCGTTGTCACCCGGTAAATCGTAGTTAATAACTAATGAAATACGTGGGATGTCTAATCCACGTGCTACAACATCAGTGGCAACTAATATAGATGATTTACCTGATTTCATTTGATCGATAGTGCGTTCGCGTTGCTGTTGGTTCATATCACCATTCAACGGAAGTGCTGGGTAACCAGCGCGCTCTAATTTTTCAGCTACGTCAACAGTGTCGTTACGAGTACGAACAAAAACAATCATTGCATCGTATTCAACACTTTCAGCGATACGTTCTAAAGCAGTAATTTTACTAATACCACTTACTTTCCATGCAAATTGTTGAATATTTGCTTTAGCTTTTTTAACTGCAGCAATTTTAATATGTTCAGGATCTTTTAAGAAACGGTTAGCTACTTTACGAATTTGCGCAGGCATAGTGGCAGAGAATAAAGCCATTTGAGTTTGCTTTGGTAAATGCTCAAGGATCCATTCGATGTCTTCTAAAAAGCCCATATTTAACATTTCATCTGCTTCATCTAAAACACAGAAAGAAAGGTTATCTAATTTTAAGCTTTTACGACGTAAGTGATCCATTAAACGACCTGGAGTACCTACTACAACTTGTGCGCCACGCTCAAGTTGTTGAAATTGTGGTTGGTAAGATTGACCACCATATAAGGTAGCTACTTTTAAACCTTTAATGTTTTTTGCAAACGTTTCTATTGCAGCAGCAACCTGAATCGCTAATTCACGAGTCGGAGCAAGTACCATTAATTGAGGTTTTTTAATAGAAGGATCTATTTTAGCAAGCGCTGGTAAACCAAAAGCAGCAGTTTTACCCGTACCGGTTTGCGCTTCACCTAACACATCTTTTCCGGCTAGTAGCGGCGGAATAGTTTGTGCTTGAATAGCAGTTGAAGATTCAAAACCTAAGGTTTTTAATGCAGATAATAAAGTTTCAGGCAAGCCTAAAGAGTCAAAGCTCACAGGAGCATCGTTAGTTGTTGTCATAATATTTGTCTTCTCTTGGCGAGATCTGATTAGCTTATTTTATTTAAGTTTATTGACTTGGAAATAAAATGTAATCAAAAATCCCGCATATACATATATACGAGGAAACCACCAGGAAGACTTAAGGCACATTCGGTATGCTAAATATGAACATTTAGCTAGGCAAGTCTATGGGCGGATATACCCCACTCATTCAAGTTAAGTATTGCTTATTGAAGTCACCTTAACTGAGGCGCGCATTATACAGAGTAACTGCCATTATGCAAGGCATAACCGACTATTGTGTGTAAATAATGCGCTTTTGATGAAGATTAAGACGATAAACCTATAAAAGTCTATATATTGAGTTTATTTATTAAACTCTTTTATACAACTACAATGCCGATAAAACATACAGGTAGCCCTACTTAAAGCTGCCTTTAAAGTGGCTAAAACAAAACTTTATATGCATTTTAAATCAATAACCTATTCACCCCCTTCAAGCATATCGGTATAACTCGATAATTTTTCAAGCGCTAAGCCATGAATAGTTTTTCTAGGGTAACGCCCCAAAGTGTTAGGTTTTCCTGCAATAGTACCTAATAATATAGTTAACGATTGATCAATATCTTCAACGGCATGAATAGCAAACTCGCCTTTTTCAACAGCCGCAATCACTTCATCATTCAACATTAGGTTAATAACATTTGTTCGTGGAATTATAACGCCTTGTTTACCGGTTAAACCACGGTCTTTACACAATCGATAAAAGCCTTCAATTTTTTCATTTACGCCCCCAATAGATTGTACTTCTCCGTGTTGATTAATTGATCCCGTAATCGCTATTCCTTGATCAATAGGTAAGTGAGTTATTGCAGAAATAAGTGCACACAATTCTGCCATTGAGGCACTGTCTCCATCAATATGCCCGTAAGATTGCTCAATCGCAATATTGGCTGATATAGATACGGGAAATTCTTGCCCATACTTATGCCCTAAATAACCCGTTAACAGCAAAAAACCTTTGGAGTGGATAGATTTACCTAAATCGACTTCACGTTCAATATCGGTTACACCTTGGCTACCAGCATAAACAGTGGCAGTTATACGTGCGGGTGTACCAAAAATACTTTCACCAATTTCGAGTACCGTTAATCCATTAACTTTGCCTATTTGTTTACCTTCGGTAGTTATTAATACTTGGCGTTCTTTGATCTCGCTTAACCACGTCTCGCTAATTTTACCTGTTCGTCTTTGTTTGGCGCTAAGTGCTAACTTTATGTGTTTGGCGGTAAGATCACCTTGTTCATTATTTTTATGCCATAAGTAATTCGCTTCATCTAATATGTCGTTAGCAATAACAATATTAGCTGAAATTTTATGTTGGTGTTCTTCACGTCTTAAAGCATATTTTATTAACTCTACTACCGCATCGTTCGATACGTTAGGATATTTATTTTTATAAGCGCGTTGACGAATTAAATTTGCATAAGCTATCAAATTATCGTTATTTTTATCAAGGTATCGGTCAAAGTCAGCCAACACTCTAAATAGCTCATTAAACTCTTGATCGTATGCATGTAAGCTAAAATAAATGTCAGGGTCGCCCAGTAATATAATTTTTATTTTTAAAGGGATTTTTTCAGGCTGTAGACTGTAAGAACCCGGTTGTGAGAATTCTGAATATGGATTTTCAATGGTCACTTCTTGAGTTTTTATGGCTAACTTCAAACGTGCCCAAACAAGCGGTTGGTTTAAAATTTTCTCGGCATCAAGTAGTAAATACCCGCCATTTGCCTTATGTAATGCGCCTGGTCTGATCAAACGGTAACTGGTATAAGAGTTACCTTGAAAACTAGAAAAATCCGCATGCCCAAATAAGTTTTGATACGTAGGGTTTTGCTCATATACTACAGGAGCACCTTCGTTAGCTTCACGTGCTACTAATAAATTAGGCAAAAAATGCTCAACCATTAATTTACGATTGTCTTTCGTTTTTTGTTTTTCGTTATCCTCACCCACCAATATATCAAGTACTGTTTCAACCACATGCACTTTTACTTTCGACAAATATTGTAATACACATAAACTGCTTGAAAACTCATGCTCTAACTCTTTTAATAATGGTTGAATACTTTGAGCAGCCGTTTCATTTTTAAGTTTTTTAAGCTTGTCTATAGATAAACGTTTCCATTTAGGTAATTCAATCAACTCTTCTGAAAGTAATGTTTCTAGTTCGGCTAAGGCGGTAAAAAACTCTTTTCGTTTTGCTTCATCTAAACTTGCTAATTCATTCTCATTTAATGGCTTACCATCAACTACTGGTGAAAAACCAATTTCACCATTTTCTTCAATCAACATAACATTATAGGTTAATGCGGTTTCTTCAACCTTGGTTATAGCTTCGTCGTATTGTTGGTTAAATTCGCGGTCAATAGCGGCTTTTTGGCGTTGATAACTTGGGTTATCAAACAGTTCAGGAAATAAAGCTAGCAAGTCGTCGATAAAGGTATTAATGCGTGCTACAAGTTGTTTACCGTCTCCGGGACTTAAAAATAATTTGTACGGTGCGTGTGAGTCATCAAAGTTATTGATGTAACACCATTCTTCTGGCGTAGTTTGATTTTTTGCCGTTTCAGTAAGCATTTGTTTTATTAAGGTTTGCCGACCAGTTCCCTGCTCACCCATCGCAAATACATTAAAACCTACGGCATTCATTGCTAAACCAAATTCTAATGCTTCTTTTGCACGCTCATGACCAACAAACGGTTGGTCCATTGCTTCAATACTATGAGATTCGGTAAATAGTGTTTCAGGTAACTGTGCCGTTAATTGGTGAGGTTCAATAAAAGTGGTAACGGTTTTTAAAGTCATGCAGGTCTCATTATAAAGGGTTAAGTAAACAAAAAATTCACAAATAAATCACACGGTTTAGGTGAAAGAAGCAAAAGTCACCTAGTGTACTCTTTCAATATGTACTTTAGCAAAGTGCTTATGAAGATTTGTATTATATTCACTATAAGTTTAAACGCTTTTATATAAAATTGAGGCTTAGCTCATCTTATGTTCTAAATCCACTGCGCCCAAGGGTTAAAATACTTAAAAATGTTTATTTGTGGTGGGTAAATAAGGTATTCTATGCGCAATAATTTATCCCTTATGAAATCAAGTAGTCGCTTAAATAATGCTTGATAGAAATCATAAGTCACTTTTTTGAATACCTGAGAACCGTTAATGGAATCCATCTACAATCCCCAATCTATTGAAGCCAACGTTCAACAACATTGGACTAAAAATAAAACCTTTGCAGCTATTGAAAATACAACTCAAGAGAAATTTTATTGTTTAGCCATGTTCCCCTACCCAAGTGGTAAGTTACATATGGGGCATGTACGTAATTATAGTTTAGGCGATGTTATTTCTAGGTATCAACGTATGCAAGGTAAAAACGTAATGCACCCTATGGGTTGGGATGCGTTTGGTTTACCTGCTGAAAATGCTGCAATAAAAAACAAGTCGGCACCTGCTAAGTGGACTTACGAAAACATTGATTACATGCGCAGCCAACTCAAATCGTTAGGATTTGGCTACGATTGGGATCGTGAATTTGCAACCTGTGATAAAGATTACTATCGTTGGGAGCAATGGTTTTTTACTCAGCTTTACGAAAAAGGTTTAGTTTACAAAAAGAATGCTACGGTGAATTGGGATCCAGTTGATCAAACCGTACTCGCTAACGAACAAGTTATTGATGGCAGAGGCTGGCGCTCAGGCGCAATGGTTGAGCGAAAAGAAATACCACAATGGTTTATCAAAATCACCGATTACGCCGAAGAATTATTACAAGATTTAGACCAATTAACTGATTGGCCTGAACAAGTTAAAACCATGCAACGTAATTGGATTGGTCGATCAGAGGGTGTTGAATTAACCTTTAAAGTTGCCGATTCTAACGAAAGTTTTGACGTTTACACAACACGCCCAGATACTTTAATGGGCGTGACTTATGTTGCTCTTGCCTCACAACATCCACTTACTTTACAAGCAGCTAAAAATAATGCTGACGTTGCGGCGTTTGTTGAAAGTTGTAAAACCAATAAAGCCACAGAAGCCGATATGGCAACTATGGAGAAAAAAGGCGTAGATACAGGCTTAAAAGCGATTCATCCGCTTACGGGTGAATTAGTTCCGGTTTGGTCAGCAAACTTTGTATTAATGGATTATGGCTCAGGTGCTGTTATGTCAGTACCCGGACATGACCAGCGTGACTGGGAATTTGCCACCAAGTACAACTTACCTATTAGCCAAGTAATTACCGGTGCTGATGGTGAAGATATTACCACCGCAGCCATTACTGAAAAAAATACCTTAATGAACTCGGGTGAGTTTAACGGTTTAAATTTTGAAGAAGCGTTTAAAACAATTTCAGACAAACTAATTGCTGAAAAAAAAGGTAATGTAAAAGTTAACTACCGTTTAAGAGATTGGGGCGTTTCACGCCAGCGCTATTGGGGAACACCCATTCCAATGATCAACTTAGCAAATGGTGAGTCTGTTGCCGTTCCAGAAGATCAATTACCGGTTGAACTACCTGTAGACGTTATAATGAATGGTGTAACCTCACCAATTAAAGACAACCCAGCGTGGGCAAAAACAACCTACAAAGGTGAAGATGCTTTACGTGAAACAGATACATTCGATACCTTTATGGAATCTTCTTGGTATTACGCTCGCTTTTGTTCTTCTGATGATAATACCCAAATGCTTGATCCTGAAAAAGCGAATTACTGGTTACCCGTAGATCAGTATGTAGGAGGTATCGAACATGCTATTTTACATTTACTTTACGCACGTTTTTTCCACAAATTATTACGTGATGTAGGTTTAGTTAAATGTGATGAACCATTTAAGAGCTTACTTTGTCAGGGCATGGTATTAGCAGAAACTTATTACCGTGAAGCTGATAACGGCGCACAAGATTGGATAGCACCAACTGACGTTGAAGTTGAGCGTAATGAAAAAGGTCAAATTACCAAAGCAACAAGTAAATTAGACGGACAACCTGTGCTTGCAGCAGGTATGAGCAAAATGTCTAAGTCTAAAAATAATGGTATTGACCCTCAACAAGTTATTCAACAATACGGCGCTGATACGGTTCGTTTATTTATTATGTTTACTTCACCGCCTGAGCAAACCTTGGAATGGTCGGACTCTGGAGTTGAAGGTGCTCATCGCTTCTTAAAGCGTGTTTGGAAACTGGCTTACGATTTCACTCAAGAAGAGCCATTAACGTCTGAGCAAACCTTAGCAAATGTTACGTTAACTGCTGATCAAAAAGCTTTACGACGTGAACTACATAAAACTATTGGTAAAGTCAGTGACGATATTGGTCGCCGTAATACCTTCAATACCGCTATTGCTGCAATTATGGAGTTAATGAACCACTTAACTAAAGCAAGATTAGCCACAGTTGAAGACAGAATTATTATGCAGGAAGCAATTAAAGCCGTAATTTTAATGCTTACTCCGATTGTTCCGCATCTTAGTCACCATGTTTGGAATATTATTGGTGATGGTGATCCCGTAGAAAACACGCCTTGGCCAACCGTTGATGAAAGTGCTTTAGTTGAAGACGAAAAGCTGATTATTGTCCAAGTTAATGGCAAATTACGATCTAAAATTACCGTATCAGCCGATGCAACTAAAGAACAGGTAGAAGCGCTTGGTTTTGCTGATGAAAATGTTGCTCGGTTTACCGATGGTAAAACAGTGCGTAAAGTTATTTATGTGCCAGGTAAACTACTCAATATAGTCGCTAATTAAGTTATACCTGAAAACCTAACCTTCATACGTTGTGCTTCATAAGTAATGATTTATAAAATGGTTACTTATGAGGTTTTTACTTTGGAAGCTAGTAACAAAGGAGTATATTAATGGCTTCTTTTATTCTTATTTAAAATTAGCAAAAGAGAACCGTCACCTTGAAAAAAACGAGTCAATTAAAACCTGTTACTGTGGGCTTATGCATATTATTAACCTTTAGTTTAGGTGTAATTCAAGGCTGTGGTTTTCAATTACGTGGTAACTATTTACTGTCCCCTCAGCTACAAAACATTCATTTAAGTTCGGTTGATAAGCATGGCGAACTCAGCCGTTTGGTTAAACAACACTTGATCATAAATAAAATTAATCTTACCCCAAAACTTGCAGACCAAGTACCTGAATTACGTATTTTAAAAGATACACTTGATAGAAGAACACTCTCCTTATTTAATAATGGTCAGGTAGCCGAATACGAACTGTTATATTCAGCCAACTATCAACTTATTTTACCAAATGCAGAAATCCGAAATTATACGATTGAATTAAATAGAGACTATCAAGACGATCCTAATTTAGCCTTAGCAAAAAGCCGTGAATTAACCCTAATGTTAAGTGAAATGCGCAGAGAAGCCGCTAATAAAATTTTAAGAAACTTAGCTAGCTTAAGACTATAACATTACTATTTTTTACTAGAGTTTGGCGTTAACTCCAGTTTTTTATAAAAGAGTCCTGCAACTCCGCCTATTTAAAATAGAATACTAAGTAGATAACGTTTAATAATAAAAATTCAATAACTAAATTTCAGTACCTAAAGTTCACCTAGTTAAGTTAAGTTAAGTAATTAAGGTTCAATATTTAACGTTCAATAATTAACAATCAGTCAATAAAAAATCTAGACTAAGCGACTCATTATGCGTATTTATCATAACAATTTGCATGCAACACTAAACCAAGGGTTTAAACCCTTTTGGTTAATTTTTGGTGATGAACCATGGCAAAAAAATGATAGCTTATCTCTTATTAAAAGCACCTGTTTAGCTCAAGGTTTTGACGAAGTTATACGCTTTACTGCTGATGATAAATTTGATTGGTCGGTGATAACTCACGAATATCAATCAATGAGTTTGTTTTCAAGCCAACGCATTATTGAAGTAGAATTACTGTCGGCTAAAGTGAATGAATCGGCAGGTAAAACCTTACTTGCCTTAAGCGAACAGTTTACAAATGATGTGATAATTATTCTGCATGGCCCTAAATTAGATGCAGCTCAGCAAAAAAAGAAATGGTTTAAGTCACTTGAAAATGCTGGTTGTTTTTTACCTTTGTACGATATTGAAGGAAATCAACTCAACCAATGGATTATTCGTCAAACCAAGCAGCTTGGACTAAATATTCACCAAGACGTCATTCCCCTGATGGTGCAACTTTTTGAAGGTAATTTATTAGCGTTAAACCAAGAGTTACAAAAACTCTCTATTTTGTTTGGTCAAACACTGGTTAGCATTCAAGATGCTGAAAAAATCATTATTAACCAAGCTAAATTTAATCCCTTTCAGCTGATTGATACGCTGTTAAAAGGAGATTTAAAAAAGTGCATTGCTATTCTTGATCAACTCCAACATGAAGGCGCACCAATAAATCAATTAGTCTGGTTTTTACATAAGGAAATTTCTCAATTAATTGAAATGCAAGAAAAAATAAAAAAAGGTGAATCAATTAACGGCTTGTATAAATTTTACCGAATATGGGATAAGAAAAAACCTTTATACCAACATGCATTAACTCACACTACTTTAAGTAACTTATGCCATGGGTTAAGTCGATTAGCTCAAGTTGATTTGATCAGTAAAACCGCCAACGATTTTAATGCTTATGTTTTATTATCCGATGTTTGCATAACGTTATACCACGGACAGGTCACATCAAAATTGCCGTTAAACTACGAATATAGCTAATGACAACCGCTAGTTTACATACGCCTTCCCAAAAAAAACCTCTCAAAATTGGGGTATTAGGTGGTACTTTCGATCCTATCCATAAAGGACATATTGAGCCTGCAAAACACGTGTTTACGCAATTTTACCTCGATACAATATTAGTTATCCCTACCCATAAACCTCCGCATAAAAACACCACCAAAACCGCAACAAACCACCGAGTAAATATGGCTAAAATAGTTTGCAATAACGAAGCCTGCTTTACCTTAGATACCAGAGAAATTAATCGCACCTCAATCTCATATACCATTGATACAATTAAAGAAATAAACAATGAGTTCCCTAACAGTGAACTATTTTTTATTATGGGAATGGATTCATTATTAAGCTTTACTCGTTGGCATTTGTGGCAAGACATTCTTAAACGTTGCCATTTAGTAGTAAATACTCGACCGGGCTACGATCTATCCTCAATTAATACTGAAACTAAAGAATTACTCAATCAGCATTATATTTCCATGCCTGACTATCAAAAAAAAATCGATGAATCTTTAGGTAATAAACGCTCAGGTAACATTGTAAAAAAATCTGGTTATATTTTTTTACATAACGCCGAGCAACTAAGCATATCTTCAACAGAGATAAGAAATAATTTAGCCCGCGATCACTTACAAACCCAATTACCAAACACAAATCATTTAGAAAGTAAGAGCCAATTTCAGTACAACCTAACTAAAGAAGTGTTTGACTATATTAAAAAAAATCAGCTATATATTTGATTCGATTTAAATTTAAAATAACTCGCAATTTATTTACCCCCTTTAATCAACAACGTTTCATTTTGATCATACCGCTAATTACTAATTAACTTTATCATTGAGCTAAATCCAAGGTTACCTAAGATTTAAAAAGTGATATTATACACACCATTCATATAATATTAGAGAACCCACGTTGGAAAATACTGCACTTAAAGCCTTTGTTACTGAAAAACTAGAAGACATGAAAGGCCGAGATATTACTATTTTAGATATTTCAAAAAAATCAAGTTTTGCTGACTACATGATTGTATGTTCAGGTAATTCAAACAGACATGTAAAATCTATTGCCCAATCAATTGCAATGGAATGTAGAGCCGAAGGCATTGAGCCTTTAGGCATTGAAGGTAATGATGTTGGCGAATGGTCATTGGTTGATTTAGGTGAAATTATTGTTCACGTAATGACAGACCCTACAAGAGATTTATACCAGCTAGAACAACTATGGGAATAATGTAATTTATTATGCGTATAACTCTTTACGCGGTTGGAAACAAAATGCCATCGTGGATCACCGAAGGATTCAATGAATATTGTCGAAGATTCCCCCGTGATATGTCATTTCATTTAGTTGAAATCTCTCCCGGAAAAAGAGGAAAAAACGCAGATATTGCTCGAATTTTAGAAAAAGAAGGTGAGCTTACCCTTGCGGCTATTCCTAAAGGCAATAGAATTGTTACTCTTGAGGTTGAAGGCAAACCTTGGACAACTCCACAACTTGCTCAACAACTTGAACGGTGGCACCACGACAGCAGAGACGTTGCTTTATTGGTAGGTGGCCCTGAAGGATTAGCTCCTGCATGCATTCAAGCGTCGGAGCAAAAATGGTCTTTATCTCCTTTAACATTGCCTCATCCATTGGTAAGAGTTGTAGTAGCTGAAAGCTTATATCGTGCGTGGAGTATTAATAATAATCACCCGTACCACCGAGAATAAAGCTAAGTGCCTGCCCGTAAACGCATATCCATAAAAAACCATACCGCCGAAGCTAATTTATTTGCTCGAAGAGCCCTTATTTCTTTTATTGGTGTGCTTATTTTATTACTGATCATGTTTAGTAATATCTATGACTTAGAAGTGAGTTCTTACGATAAATATAAAACTAAATCTAATTCCAACCGAATTAAGTTATTACCCGTAGCGCCTAACAGAGGCCTTATTTATGATCGTAACGGCGTTTTATTAGCTGAAAATAGACCTATCTATAGTTTAGAAGTTATCCCTGAAGATGTAGAAGATATTAATGCCACGCTGCCTAAAGTTGCGCAACTATTAGATATTAGTGCTGAAAAACAAGAAAAAGCTATCAAAGCTATACGCAGTAAAAGGCGTTTTAAACCCGTAGAAATACATTCAAGATTAAACGACCAACAAGTAGCAATATTTTCAGTTAACCAGCATAAATTTCCAGGTTTTTTTATTGATGCGCGTTTAAAACGTTATTATCCTTTTGCCGATTTAACCACACATTCTGTAGGTTATGTAGCAAGAATAAACCAACTAGATAACATCAAACTTGAAGAAAAAGGCATCGCAGAAAACTACGCCGCAACTCGTAACATTGGCAAGCTTGGTTTAGAAAAATACTACGAAAATATTTTACATGGCACTATTGGTCACCAAGAAGTTGAGGTAAATAATCAGGGTCGAATTATTAGAACCCTAGATTACACACCACCCATCCCAGGGAAAGACCTCACACTAAGTTTAGACATTGAGTTACAAATGATCGCAAAGCGAGCATTGTCAGGTAAACGTGGCTCTATAGTCGTCATGGATCCTCGCACTGGCGAAATTATTGCTATGTATTCAAATCCTAGTTACAACGGTAATTTATTTGTTCACGGTATCAGCAATAAAAACTACAATAAATTAAGAAACTCTAAAGACTTACCCTTTATTAACCGTAGTACTCAAGGTTTATTTCCACCCGCTTCAACCATCAAACCTTTATTGGCGTTAACGGGTTTAGAAGAAAAATTAATTACCCCAGAGTATGAAATTTTTGACCCTGGCTTTTATCAACTCAAAGGAATAAAAACAAAACGCCGTGATTGGAAAAAATGGGGGCACGGTAAAGTCAACCTAACTAAATCCTTAGAAGAATCATGTAACGTATATTATTACGATCTTGCCTTTAAATTAGGTATTACGCGTATTAGTACCATGATGGAAAAATTTGGTTTTGGTGATTACACCGGTATAGATATTCACGAAGAACGAAGTGGGATTATGCCTAGTGAGCAATGGAAGCGTGCTCGCTATAACGAACAATGGTATACCGGTGAAACTTTATCGGTAGGTATTGGACAAAGTTATTGGACGGTAACACCTTTACAGCTTGTTAATGCAACCACTATTTTAGTAAACAAAGGACAAATTAAAATCCCTCATTTATTAAAATCTACCACTGAAACTGTTAATACATTAGTTGATGGTAAACCTTCAACTTCTATTTTAACGGAAGATATTTTATATGAAGATAAACCACCTATCGTGCTCAGCCAACCTAAAAACTGGGATTTAGTGCTAGACGCTTTACACAATACCGTACAAAAATTTGGTGCCACCGGTTACAATGCATTTAAAGGCAGTACTTACGATGCCTCAGGTAAAACAGGCTCAGCTCAAGTCGCTAATATCAAGCAAAATGAAAAATATGACGCTAAAACAACCCGAGAAAACCAACGTGATAATGCTATGTTTATTGCTTTTGCGCCTTATGAATCTCCAGAAATAGTAATAGCCGTTGCTATTGAGAATGTAGCAGAAGGAGGCGGAGCATCAAACGCTGCGCCTGTAGCTAGGCAAATGATGGATCAATATTTTGGTGACCGCGTCATTGTCAGTAAAGATCCAAGCCGACACCCACACCATACCCATGTTTACGGTCAAAAAAGTGTGAGTATTTCCCAATGAAAAATTTGAGTAGTAACTCATGAGAACAACAGGACAAGATCAGCCAAAACATCGAACTTTATTACAACGCATTCATATCGATTTCCCTTTATTGCTCGGTATAGTTTGCTTAATGATTTTAGGGTTATTTGTTGTTTATAGTGCTGGCGGACAAGAATTTGACATTGTAATAAGGCAATCTATTCGTTTGGGTATTGGTTTAGCCGTTATGTTTGCTGTTGCACAAATACCACCCATGTCTTATAAAAAATGGGCCGTACCTATGTTTATCGTTGGTTTGATAATGCTGGTATCAGTACTTTTGTTTGGTCATATAGGTAAAGGTGCACAACGTTGGTTAGATTTAGGATTCATGAAATTTCAACCATCAGAGTTAATGAAATTAGTGGTTCCAATCACAATAGCTTGGTATGTCAGTCAATACGATTTACCAGCAAAAATACTGCATATTACTATTGCCTTTATATTAGTGCTTATGCCTACACTATTAATTGCTAAACAACCCGATTTAGGGACTTCTTTACTTATAGCCTGTTCAGGAATATTTGTTATATTTTTAGCCGGTGCGAGTTGGACGTTAATTAGTATATGCGTGGGGTTAGCTTCAGCCTTTGCGCCAATACTATGGTTTTTCTTGATGGAAGATTATCAAAAACAACGCGTATTAACTTTTTTAAATCCTGAACAAGATCCATTAGGTTCTGGTTATCACATTATTCAATCAAAAATCGCCATTGGCTCTGGCGGAATACATGGTAAAGGTTGGTTACAGGGTACACAATCGCAGCTCGAGTTTTTACCTGAACGGCATACTGACTTTATATTTGCGGTGTTTAGTGAAGAGTTTGGTTTAATTGGCGTTGCCATATTACTTTCAGTATATTTAGCAATAGTTATCCGCGGGCTTTATATTGCTATTAACGCCCAACAAGCCTTTACAAAGTTACTAGCTGGTAGCTTAACGTTAACATTTTTTGTATATGTTTTTGTTAATATTGGTATGGTTTCAGGTTTACTACCCGTGGTGGGAGTTCCTCTTCCTTTAGTAAGTTATGGCGGTACTTCAATGGTTACTCTCATGGCTGGTTTTGGTATGATAATGGCGATAAGTACAAATAAGCGCTTGCATGCATAAATTTGCATTTAATTGTTATTCCCTTGTAAAAAGCATTAACGACGAAGTCATCTTTTAGAGGAATAAACGCTCAAACGCTTCTTCGATGGCTAGAAAATCATTAAAAAAAATTTGACTATTATTAACTTTTAACTCAATTGGAAAAATCATTGTTTATTATTATTTTACTTAATCTTCTCATCCTAATAGCTACTGTTCTTCCCATGTCTAAAAATAGACATTGGGTTGTTAGAGCAATGGATTTTCCTCGTATGCAAATAGCATGTTTAACTATTTGTTTACTCATTTATAACGTAGTAAGTTTGGATTTAACCTCGCCTATTACATGGGGAATTATAATCCCTCTAAGCGCATGCTTATTTTGGCAACTTTGGTGGATCCTACCTTATACTTTCTTATGGAAAAAAGAGGTAAAAACCTCTACTTGCAACGATATAAACAAACAACTGAGTATCCTTACCACTAACGTGCTTAAAACTAACCGTAATAGCGGACTACTGATTGAGCAAATAAATAAACTTTCACCTGATATTTTAGTAACCCTAGAAACAGATCAATGGTGGGAAGATGAATTGGCCGTTATTGAGGCTGACATGCCTTATTCAGTTAAATGTCCATTGGATAATTACTATGGCATGCATGTTTATTCAAAATTACCTTTTAGTGAAGAAGAGATTTGTTTTTTAGTTGAAGAAGACATTCCGTCTATTCATTTCTCTTTAAAATTAAGATCAAACGATAATATAAGAATGCATTTTATGCACCCTGCTCCCCCAAGCCCAACTGAAAACACAGAATCTACCGAACGAGATGCCGAGCTTTTAACCTTAGCCAGAAGTATTGTTGACAGCTCCCAGCCTATTATTGTTACTGGTGATTTAAACGATGTTGTATGGTCTCCAACAACTCGCATGTTTCGAAAAATCAGTGGACTTTTAGACCCTCGTATTGGTCGTGGAGTTTTTAGTACTTTTCATGTTGATTACAGCTTTTTACGGTGGCCTTTAGATCACTTATTTCATAGCGACCATTTTACTTTACTTAATATAAAACGCTTACCATCAATTGGTTCTGATCATTTCGCATTATTCTCTCAACTGGCTTTTACTCCAAATGTAAACGCAAAAAAAGAAGGTGTTGATGCCAATAAAGATGAAAGAGAAGAGGCAAAAAAAATGTCTGAATCTAACAATGTTAGTAAAGATGACATTCCTACCTTAGACAAAGATAATCAATAGGTTAGGCTAACAATGAAACTAAGTATACCGTGCCTGTTATTAATAGTTTTTATTAGTGCTTGTAGTAGCCAAAACAGTCGTTATCAACAAAAAAATGATAGTACGCCTACTAGGATCCCTACTTCATCTGAATTATTAAACGCGGTTCCTAAGAGTGAAGCACACAGCCGAGGCGGTAATAAAAATTATACCGTTAGAGGAAAGAATTATCGTGTTTTATCTACATCAAAAAACTTTAAACAAACTGGAATAGCATCTTGGTACGGTAATAAGTTTCATGGCCATTTAACTTCAAATGGTGAAATTTATAACATGTACGGCATGAGTGCTGCCCATAAAAATCTCCCCCTACCTACCTATGTTAAAGTAACTAATCACCTAAATAAAAAATTTGTGATTGTACGAGTAAATGACCGTGGACCGTTTCATGAAAACCGCGTAATAGATCTGTCTTACAGCGCAGCCTTCAAACTTGATATGTTAAAAAAAGGCACAGCAATTGTTACCATTGAAGCAATTGATACAAGCACTCCGCTTAAAAACACACGCTTGCCTATTGGATATATTCAGGTATTTGCTACACAGCATAAACATATTGCTAAACAAAAAGCGCAGCAATTAAAAAAAGTAGTTACCCAGCAAATTAAAACACCTCACAAAAACGGTATTTATCGTGTGAAAATAGGTCCATTTATGGATCAACTAAAACTTGAACAAGCACTTACTCAACTTAAAAAAAGTGGCTATCCCAAAGCGTTTAAAAGTTATATTAATTAAAAAACATTGGTTGTATCAATTGCTTTATCTCATAGTGTACCCATTACCAATCAAGATGCTCGTTTCAGAGCGATTGAGCGTCAATATTTATAATAAGTTATTCAAGGCAATACCTTGATTTAATGGTCGCTCCCTTTTAAAAGTATTGTTGATGAAATCAATTTTTAAAAGAAGATGCGTTTCTTCTATGGGTTTAAAAACAATTTATGCGTTGTTATTAAGTGTAGTCATGTTTCTACAAGGATGGAGAGCATTAGGGGAACGCAGGAGCAGTTACCGAGAATAACCATGACATATACTTAATGCTTTGCATACATGGATGTCGTCCTTAGATTTCGTCTGGAACTTGAAATCTGTGCCTAAATTGTTTTTAGTTCCCACTGAAACCTGCATTTTGAATGATAAAGGGTATATACGGATGTAGACCCTAGATTTAGCTTGGAACTTGAAACCTGTGCCTAAATTGTTTTTAGTTCTCACTGAAACCTGCATTTTGAATGGTAATGGGTACAGAGTCAGCTTTAATTTAAACTCGCATAAATTTCAGCAAAACTAACAACTTCAAGCTCTCATCGCATAGTATTCCCATATAAAAATGCTATACTGCTGAAAATATTTGGCTTTTATAACAGTAGAATAAAGGAAAATTATGCTTACTTTTATGACGAATAAATTATTTTCGTCGCGCGCAAAAATCTTTACCTTAATAGGTACCTTATCCCTCAGCGCATTTTCAATGGTTTATGCCAATAATATTATTCCTGCTCCTCCCTCTATTAATGCAAAAGCGCATATATTACTTGATTACACAACCGGTAAAGTTATCTCTGAAGAAAATGCTGATAGCTTATTAGCACCAGCTAGTTTAACCAAAATGATGACGAGTTATATTATTGGTAAAGAATTACTAGCCGGTAATATTACCAATGAAGATCCTGTCAAAATTAGTAAAAAAGCGTGGGCAACGGGTAACCCCGTACTTCAAGGTTCATCGTTAATGTTTTTAGAAGTAGGCAAAGAAGTGTCGGTTGATTTACTTAATCAAGGCATTATTGTAGCCTCTGGCAACGATGCTTGTATTGCAATGGCAGAACATATTGCCGGTAGTGAAAGTGCTTTTGCAGACCTAATGAACGCACATGCCGAACAGCTCGGTATGCATAGTAGTTACTTTGAAAACAGTCATGGGCTTGACAGCCAAGAGCATAAAACAACGGCTCGTGATATGGCTACATTAGCAATAGCACTTATCAAAGATGTTCCAGAAGAATACAAAATATATAAACAAAAATCCTTCACTTTCAACAATATAAAGCAGTATAACCGTAATAGCTTATTATGGGACAAAAGCATGACTGTTGATGGTTTAAAAACAGGGCATACTTCTCAAGCAGGTTATAGCTTAGTTACTTCAGCAACCAAAGGCGACATGCGTTTAGTGAGTGTGGTTATGGGAACTGACAGTGAAAGAGCACGTAAAGTTGAAAGTAAAAAATTACTTAATTACGGTTTTCGATTTTATGAAACATATACCTCTTACAATGCCGGTGAAAAATTTGTGACTAATCGCGTTTGGATGGGCGACGTACCCGAAGTAGATTTAGGTATTATGGTAAATACACCTATTACAATTCCTCGTGGTCAACGTAAAAACTTAGACACCAACTTTGAATTAACAAAGCAACTCACAGCACCTTTAAGTAAGGGAGAAATAGTTGGTAAAGTTTTTGTAAAATTAAATGGTGAAGACATCGCTGAATATCCTCTTGTAACGCTCCAAGAGATAAACGAAGGTAGTATGTTTAGTCGTTTAGTTGATTATGTGAAACTACAATTTAACAGCTGGTTTTAATCTAAAAATTTTTAACTGCATTAAACTGGTTTTAAAAGGAACGTTTTTGTTCCTTTTTTTGTGATTAATGTTTAATTTGAGTTGTGCTAATTATTTAACTTAATTGAACATTTTTATGCCATTTGTTTAACTTGACTAATAATATTTAAAAACTTATTCGATCGCATTAGCGCTACTCGTATATTTAATGATAAAATATAGCTATTCTCAACAATAACAATCCTATAATTAGACTATTTTGTTGAGACAATAAATTAAGGCGTAAAATTAGCTTATATTTTAAAACGGTAACTTAATACAATTATTTAATACCAAGTGCATTCATGTAGGCGAGGCATTTATTTTAATAACAAGTATTCTAATAATTAAATAAATAACGATGTCACTGGCTATTTGAACAAGTATAAATGATCAATAAGTTGTTCCTATTGGTATAAGTACTAAATAGCTCACGTTATTAACTTATAACACTTTGCGCTCTTTTAGCTTATTAATTTCACTTATTTAAACACTAATTACTATCTTTAATCCGATAGCTCTGGGTACAAAAATGCAAACTAAGTTTGATGAATTATTAGATTTTCCCACCGTTTTAAATTTTAAAGTTATGGGAGTCGCTTGCGACGAACTGCCTGATCTTATTATTACTGAATTACAAAAGCATACTCCTGATGATTATTCTCCTAAAATAAAGCCTAGCTCTAAAGGTAATTATCACTCAGTCTCTATTGCTGTAACGGTTACCAGTAAAGAACATATTGAAACCATTTATAAAACACTAAACGATATAGATGAAGTTCGCTATGTACTTTAATATTTAAATAAATGCTTAATATATATGTTTAATTTAATAGCATACTCGACTTAACCGCATGACAACGACACTTAATAACCTTCAAACATTTTTATTTATTGGTAAATTCATTTATAAAAAAACTGGCTTACTAAATACAAAGGCAAAGGTATGAATGATACCTTGGTGGTTCGGCAATTAAACAGTCTTGACTACACCAGCGTTTGGCATGCAATGCAAAGCTTTACTGATAATCGTAACGATCAATCTAATGATGAATTATGGTTGGTTGAACACCCTGCTGTTTTTACACAAGGACAAGCCGGTAAAGAAGAACACCTATTGTGCCCTGGCAATATTCCTGTTGTAAAAACTGACCGTGGCGGTCAAATTACTTATCATGGACCAGGTCAACAGGTGCTTTATGTATTAATTAACCTTCGTAGAAAAAAATTAGGTATTAGGCAACTTGTTACACTTATTGAAAACGCGATAATTAATTGCTTGAGCGAATACCAGATTAACGCGCAGGCAAAACCTGATGCGCCGGGTGTATACATAAACAATAAAAAAGTTGCCTCCTTAGGCTTAAGAGTTAGAAAAGGTTGCTCTTTTCATGGTTTAGCACTAAACGTAAATATGGATTTATCACCTTTTTTGTTAATTAATCCATGCGGTTATGCAGGACTAGAAATGATTCAAACATCAGCACTAAATGGTCCTAAAACACCTTTAGAAGCAGGAGAGTCTTTAGTAAAGCACTTAAGTACTCTTTTACAAGCAAACACTATTCTTTATAAAACAGGATTGGAAACAACAAATGACCACTAAATCATCACGTATTGAAGCAGGTACAAAATTACGTGACGCCGATAAAATGGCGCATATTCCCATCAAAGTTGTTACCTCTGAAAGAGAAACAATGTTACGTAAGCCAGATTGGCTGCGTATTAAGCTACCTCGTACAACCGATAAAATTGACGCAATAAAGTCGGCGTTACGTAAGCATGACTTACATTCAGTTTGTGAAGAAGCTTCGTGCCCCAACCTTTCAGAATGCTTTAATCATGGCACCGCTACCTTTATGATTTTAGGTGATATTTGTACTCGCCGTTGCCCGTTTTGTGATGTTGGTCACGGTCGACCATTAGCCGTTAATAAAGACGAACCAAAAAAATTAGCGCTTACCTTAAAAGATATGGCATTAAAATATGTTGTAATTACCTCGGTTGATAGAGACGACTTACGCGACGGCGGTGCACACCAATTTGCCGAGTGTATAAAAGAAATAAGCGTACATTCACCTAACACAAAAATAGAAATCTTAGTACCTGATTTTCGTGGTCGTATGGACAAAGCATTAGAAATACTTAATGCCCACCCTCCTCATACCTTTAACCATAATATGGAAACAGCACCACGCTTATATACTAAAGCTCGCCCAGGTGCTAACTACCAATGGTCATTAGATCTATTGAAAAAATTTGGTCAGTCTAATCCAACCGTACCAACTAAATCAGGATTAATGGTAGGTTTAGGCGAAACAAACGAGGAAATACTTGAGGTAATGCGAGATTTGCGTGCCCATGGCGTTACCATGTTAACCATTGGTCAATACCTACAACCTAGCAAACATCATTTACCCGTAGAGCGTTATGTACACCCTGACGACTTTGATATGTTTCAAAAAGAAGCAATGAAAATGGGATTCGACCACGCAGCTTGTGGCCCACTTGTTCGATCTTCATACCATGCCGACAAACAAGCGGCTGGTGAAGAGGTTAAGTAAATCAAATGTTTATATATCTATTACCAATCAATATACTCATATCTTGATCGGTAACGGGTATATATTATTTATTTTGAAAAGATAATAAAGATAATAAAGATAATAAAGATAATAAAATTTATTGTTGGTTTATTTAGCGTCCTGAAAAGTGTAATAATAAAATCCCAAAGTAATTATTTATTATTAAAGTTTAAGTAAACATGTGTTTATATTTGTAATAAATAAAAGTCGTCGCTTTATAATTTATATTTAATTTAAGGAATAGATTTCCATATGGCTAGTTATGAATTTATTAATAATCAATTCAAAACTGAAATGGCAGAAAATCTGCATATTCGGTCTACCTCACAATCTATTGATAGCTTGTTAACTTCTAGACGTAAGAAGATTGATTACGAAGCTCCATATCAACGTAATTACGTTTGGAACGTTGAAAAAGCGACTTTTTTTATTGAAAGTATATTATTAGGCGTAGAAATCCCCCCTCTTATTTTATTTATTCATGCTCACGATAAAAAAACTTTAGAAGTTATTGATGGTCGTCAGAGATATGAGACGATTGAGCGATTCAAAGAAGGAAAATTTAGCCTAAGAAAAAATGGTTTAACAAAATTAAAAAACCTTTCAGGCAAAAAATATGAAGATCTTATTGATGAGGAAAATGGCATTAATAATGAAAAATATCGTCGAGCTTTTAATAATACCACATTAAGAATCATTGAGTTTTCGAGTAAAAACCCAAGTGAGGATCAGGACAGCCAAGTGTTATTGGAAGATAAAATCAGTAAAGAAATATTTCGGCGTTATAACACAGGTATTACTTCCTTAAAAAAAGTAGAAGTAAAAAATGCTCGTCATGAGGGAGATAATTTCACAAGCCTCATGAGACGTCGCATATCAGAAAACGAAAATAATTGGGTAGATGATTTTGATGATTTGTTTTTAAAGATCAAACCTGAAAATCGTAGCCATGATAAGACTATGAATAAGTTGCGAGATTTAATTGTACTTGAGTACTTCCCTATTAATATTTATGCCGGTACTTCTGAGCGATCTGATGTTAATAAACATTTGTTTAAAGAATACATTGAAAGTGATAACTCCGAACACAGTCTAAATGACTTACAAGAAGAGAAACTTCAAAGGTTAATAAATAAAATTGAATTATTAAAGCAGCTGAAGAATAAAATCAATATTAATGAATGGTTAATCTATCAATGCGTTTTTTGGGCATTAACTGTCGTAGAAAATGAAGAATTTAGTGCTCAGTCAATATTTACTCCAATGTTACTTGATGAATTAACAGAAGAAATACAGAAAAACATCAAGTTATTTATCAGTGCTGATAAAGGTTTTTCATCAACAACTAATGAGCGATTCAAAGTAATAGCTAAATTCTTTAACTTAAAAACAGGTATAGATTTTAGTTTGTATCTAAAGAGCGCTAGAAAAAAAACAAATTATGAAGGCACTGATTTTAAAGAACAACGTTTGGCTAGACAAGAAGCTGAAACAACAACTGTTGAAGATCTTATTTTAAAAATGGTAAACAATGAATATCAATTAAGACCTCCTTATCAAAGACAAGAAGTTATTAATAATAAAAAAGCTTCTGGCATAATTGAAAGTATATTATTGGGAATACCTTTACCAACTATCTTTGTATACAGACGTAATGATGGAATTAGTGAAGTTGTCGACGGTCAACAAAGACTGTTAAGTATTTTGGGTTTTATTGGCGATTCTAAATCTATTCTTTTTGAAACAGATGTGGAACCAAAAACTAACATGTACTCTAAAAAAGATAAGAGTTTTAAATTAGCGAAGACTCTACCTATTCTAAGAGATAATAGAGGTGACAGTTTTTCAACTCTTGAAGATGTATTTCAAGATAAAATTTGGGATTTTGAGTTAAGCATTGTTTATATCAATCAAGATACTAACCCAGACTTTGATCCGATTGATTTATTTATTCGTCTAAATGATAAGTCTTATGATATTAAAGATCCAAGCTTTGAGATGTGGAACAGCTATGCCGCACCAGCAGTAATGCAAGGAATCAAAGATTTAGTTACAAAATATGAAACTTGGTTTTATTACATTATGAAAGATAAACGAATGAAACTTGAAGAACTATTATTATCATTTACTTATATAGATTATGAATCAAAATCGGGGAATATTTTTGATCCTATACAGATTTATCAAGCTTCAGAAAACCCAATTACATTTCGAGTAGAGAACCCTAAAATAGATCACTGGCTAGATACCATAGAAACAGATGAAGATAAGAATAATATAACCATATCAAGTATTAATCATGTTGAAGAATTCATTATTAAAATATCTCATATCCTTGGCATCGAATTATCTGCTAAGGAAAAAGCTAATAAATTTGATGAACTAATTAGCTTAACAACTAGAGCCAGAAACCAAAGAGGATTTTATATATTATGGCTTTTATTCGCTGAAATAAGTCTTGAAAAAGTCATTTCAAATAGAGAGAATATATTTTTATCAGCCAAAAATTTCATAAATACAAATGAGAGATTAGATATTGTTGAAGATAATATTGTGAAAATAGAATTTAAAAATTTAATTGAAGAGTTTTGGGAGAAATGGAGTTAATTATATTAATAACTCAGCTACATTATTAAATACTCCACAAAGTTTTTTATATTGACTCAATATTAAAAGTTTATAACTTTCTGATTGTAGTGTTAATTTAATTCTAGAAATATTACTTTCAATTTCTTTTTGATTAACACTTCTAATTATCTCAATAACACTTTCTGGGAGGTTTTCATTTATATCTAATAAGTTATGAATTGACTCAAAATAACTAATAAGTAAAGTAACTTTATCTCGTCTTTCGTTACAAATTTTCTGTGAGTTTAGTAATGTTTTGTCTGTTGTATTTTTTAATCGCTTAATTAGTGCTGTATTATTACTTTCTTTAAGAGATAGAGCATAACTACCAACATCTGGAATAAAACTTAATCGACAACAATCTTCAGCTACACAGGGGTTAAATATTGGGTGATTTTCATTATCAAATGCACCTTTAATTTGATTACACGCTTTACATGACCAAATATAATTGAACCAGTTATATGTTAATTCAGGGTACTTTGATTTGGCACGAAGATGGTCAACATCACCTTTTCCAGCTATATCTTGATGATGCAGCTTCCAAGGTATTGCTATTAAACAACCACAATAACCACAATTATTTTTAAAGTCCTCCATTAGCGGTTTTCTAATATTATCTTTTAACCAATGATATGCTGTTGGCTTAGTAGATTTCAGAAGGCTTCCTGAGTGATCTTGTGATTTTTTATAATATTCAATCCATGGACGATTCCATTCTTCCATGTTATCTGTTAACTCTTTAGGAGCTTCTTGGCGTGTTACAAACTCCATAATTAAATCTTAGCTTTTATATCTTTAATCAATTTTTGTAATTCTTGCTCTCTTTTATGCAACTCCAGTTGCTGTTGATAAATTGGATCAATTGCAGCCCTACTTCGTTGTACATTTAATAAAAGAGCTTTTTTTTCAAGAAGTTTATTTTCAAAATATTCGCTGCGCTTTTCGATTGGAATATTATTTAATTGATCAATTTCAAATTTCAAATCTTGCTCTTGATATTTAGGTATTAACGAAGGGATTTCAAAATATCGACGAATAATATCTCCATATTGCCACATCCAAAGATCCACCTCGTTGGTTTCAGCAATAATATGACCATCGCACTCATGTAACTGTATAATTTGATGTTTTTCTAAATCAGTCAATACCATTGGAGAGTGAGTGGAAATAATCCATTGTGTATTAGGAAAAAAACGTCTCAAAATAAATAAAATTTTCTGCTGCCATTTTATACTTAACAACTGATCTATTTCATCAATTATAACAATGCTAGGTTGACTTAAAGGTAATGGATGTTTTACATTAACCTCAATCATTCGTTGAATAATAAAGCCTAACCATCCCATGACTGATTGGTAACCTTGGCTTGCTAACGAAAATTGAATTGACTTTCCTGTCCCGTATTTCAGCCATAATTCCGTATTAGGTTTTATTTTCTTTAACCCTCCGGATTGAATTTTTTCCCCCATAAATTCAGAGAAGATTTCAAAACATAAATTAATTGTATTCTGATCATCAGGGTTATTAATTTTACTATTTTCTAAGTTAGCCCACCAAGAAGTAAAATCTTTCATATATGATTGATCTTCTCCCCGTAATAAAGGTAGTAAATCCAGTATTCGAGGAGTATTCTCTAAATCCCTCTTCTCATTATCCTTACTACTATTACGTTGCTCTCCCAAACATAAGACTAAATTTTTAAGAATTGAAGGACTATTAAATAAAGCTTCAAATGGTTGTCCGGTTATTATAACTTCACCAGTATCACTGTCATAAGATAGAGTTATTTGATTAGAATATTCAATACCATCAATTGTAGCTATTAATGTGACACGACTATCTATTATATTAGGTATACCAACACTTCTTAATAAAACGGCTTTAGAGTTAATACTATCACGATCACCTAAAATAGCTAAACTAACCGCTTTTAGGATTGTGGTTTTTCCGGCTCCATTAACACCAATAAGTACTGTAAGTTCATCATTAAAATTAATGACTAGATCGTCATAAATGCCAATATTTTCTAGTTTTAATTGAACAAGCCTAATTTTTTCAATAAGAAAGTCTTTATTAACAAGCGTTTCATTTAACTCTTGAACCACTACGTTGTATGTATTGGGTAATGTTGGGTCGATAAAATTATTTCGAATAATTAATTCACCCCCATTATCTATAAGCTTTTGTAATTTGGGATGTATCTCGGTTAAAATATTATCGCTTAAATCAATTTTCTTTAGATTATGTAAACTAAATATCATATCAGGCACCGTTAATAAGCCTAAGGACGATAAATTAAGTTCAGAAGAGTTATTTCTCTTATATATATCTATGCGATCATTTAACTCTTTTTCTAACGCAGGCCTTTTTAATTCACTAAATGATAATTTGTTTAATAATTTATCATTAAAAATATCAGTAGAAAACAAGCTTTCATTAACTTCAAAAAAATCTAAAATGTTATTAATTTCCTCCTCTGGTACCCCGTTGTCTTCCCAAAGAAGAATATCGATAAAGTTATAACCTAAAGCTTCGGCTAATTCTTTCTCTTTTAGTCCTTTAAGTTCACGTAAAGCTCGTAATTTGAGTCCCGAATGATAAATTTTATTTTGCATATTAGAATACTCGAAATAACTTACTTCCCACCAACATTTTGGCAGATATTATTTATAAGATGTAAAAATATAATATTATCATGTAGACAAAATATAATTACTTATTTTTAATGCTTTAGTGGTAAATATGTGAACCGAATTACTCGTAAATTGATAATCATTGTGGTTATTGAGAGAACTATTCTGTATCTTATTTCATATAAGATCAAATCAGCGTGACAAAACAATAATCAAATAATGGACAAACGTTTCACGCCAAATTTATGTGAGCTAGCGGATAGCATGGGGATCTCGTTATATCAGAGGTTCACACCTGTTGAAGCGTCGCTATTTTTACGGTGTCCGTTAATTGATATTGAAAAACTACAAAAGAAAGGCTCTATTGAATTTATTCAAGTAACTAAAAGCCAAACTGAGTTTTTTGGTTTTCAGTTATTAAATCATTTACTCAATAGTATTCAAGGTAATACTACGCCCCCTGCTTCAGCTACGCCTACATCGAGATCTGAACGTATTATGCGTTCAAAAGAAGTATAAGAACTTACAGGTCTTTTGCGCACAACTATTTGGCGATTAGAGCGCTCTGGTAAATTTCCAGTGAGAGTACCATTGTCTTCAAGTATTATTGGTTGGCGCTCTAGTGATATTACGCATTGGATAAGTACAAGGTAGTATATTTCACATATGAGTAATTAAGGTACACAGTTCATACTGAACGTAAAAAAGCAGAAATCCATGTTAATGAATTTCTGCTTTTTTAGTATTACTTGGTACTATATTGGTTAAGCATTGTTACATCAATCGTTCAATAGACCTTCTATCTTTTTAAAAAATTGATACCCTTTTTCTTTCCCTTCGTCTGTAACGTCTTGTGAGAAAAAATTTAGTTGTTCTATGAGTGATTCTTTTGCTTTTTGAGCAACAAATAGCTGGAACGGCTCGCTATCACCACCACTGATCACGCCTCTATAATTTGATAAAACGGTGTAATATTCTTTTCGTTTACTCATTTCAGAATCAATTACCGTTACTGGGTAGCCATGTTGAAATAAGTATAAATTCATTACTAGCCTTGAAGTACGACCGTTACCATCAATAAAGGGGTGAATGTTTACTAATTTTTGATGAAGATGCGCGGCCATTTCTACAGGGTGCATGTAGTTTTTATTGTTATTAAAAAACAGGAAAAAATCTTCCATCAACTTAGGCAGAATATAAGCTTGTGGGAATTCGTGTTTGCTACCGTCTTGCTGCATTACAAAAACTGGCTGTTTTCTATATTGGCCTTTGTGTTCGTCTTGAATACCTTTGAGTATTAATGAGTGAATGTTTTTAATTTCACGTTCAGAAAGCTCTAATTCATCCTTAGCCAATTCACGTATATATTTGATAGCCTCTTGATGATTTATCGCTTCTAAATGGTCTACTAGTGGCTTACCGCCAATGGTTAACCCTGTATTAATAACTTGGTCGGTTTCACTCAATGTTAATGAATTACCTTCGATACAGTTTGATTCATAGGTGTATTTTACGTCTAACTCTTTATTGAGGTTTTTAACCATACTTGAATTTATACCGGTGATCATTGAAAATGCTTGATTTTATTAATAATGAGATCATGATAGCACCATGAAAAAAATCGAACTCACAATAGACCAAAAAACAGCACTAGAAACTCGTCACAAAAAATCATGTGGT
>Ga0209185_1000464_pt1 | contig 48007 bp, 44 predicted proteins | sample SidtaG_2_FD_187425 | JGI IMG/M metagenome (GOLD analysis project Ga0209185, IMG submission 187425) | Marine algal microbial communities from Sidmouth, United Kingdom - Sidmouth_Asex2 metaG (SPAdes) (version 2) | ecosystem: Host-associated > Algae > Red algae > Unclassified | place: Sidmouth... | reverse complement strand
ATTTACATTTTTTGACGTTTATTTTGAAATGAATCGAATCAAAAATGACGCGAATACTCACTGTATTTAAGGATTTTTTGGTGAAGAGTCATTTTAAAAGAAATACTCAAAAAAGTAAATAAATTTATAAAACAGTGTACTTAGTATCAGGAACAAAATAAATGTATATTCTCGACTGTTCGTCTAAAGAAAAAATAACGACGCGAAGAATGTACATTTAGTGAAAGAAATTAAATAAATTGTTCCATAATGCGCCGTAATTTTTTCTTCTAAAGAATTCAAAAAATCGTTGCATAGCCATAGCTACGGAACTATCTTTTGTGTTTTTTAGAAGGGAAAAGAACAAGCATAATGGGGCAAGTTATTTATTTTCTTTCATTTATTTAATTCCTGATACTTAGAGCATGTTTAAATATCCAAAGTCTTGCAGACAGGCAGCTGACAAATAAAAATGGCAAGCGATAGCTTGTATCACTTGCCGAAACAATGGTTTTTGAAAAAAAATCTTAACTATTTAATATTAATATTAAACAATGTACTAAGTAGTAAGTCAAACTAATTATGATAAGTTCATTTGGCGAAATTTGTCCGATTACTTTGTTGGAGAACATCCAGCGTAGCTACGGCTATGCTGAATAACCTCCGCCTCGTACTCAAAAAAATTTCACTCAAAGCAACATATCATAATTAGATTGACTTACTACTTAGTAACGAGCAAATAATAAGTTTACGATTTGGACGGCTTCTTTTGCCCTTATTTTCCTCCTCGAAAACAGTCATTTATCCCGATAAACTCCCGCTTTCAAGAAGAAAACTAAGGACAAAATAACCTCGTCGAAATCGTAAACTTATTATTTGCTCGTTACTAAGCTGCATTTACATGCTTACTTATTACGCTATACAATTCATTGGGATTAAATGGTTTGGTAACATAATCGTTCATCCCCACCGTATATACTCGGTTGCGCTCTTCGAGCATAGCAGATGCCGTGAGAGCAATGATAGGGAGTTCTTTATACTTATTATCCTGCAAATTACGGATTTTTGCGGTCGCCGTGTAGCCGTCCATTGTAGGCATTTGGAGGTCCATTAGGACGACATCATAATCATTGACTTGCACTTTTCCGAGGGCAATCGCGCCATTATCTGCCACATCGTAGCTGATGTCCCATTTAGCAAGAAAACGATTGGCAATGAGTTGGTTAATTTTGTTGTCTTCTACGAGTAAGACCCTCGTACCTTTGAGGCTTTTGAGCTCGGTTTCCCCTTCGATTATAGCCGCTTCCTGCGTTATGCCTTTTTCAAATCGAAGCGTGAAATAGAAGGTCGACCCCTCTCCTACTGTACTCTTTACATTTATGCCGCTATCTTGGTGTTCAAGGATTTTTTTGATGATAGCCAACCCGAGTCCTGTACCGCCAAATTTGCGTGTAGTAGAGGAACAGGCTTGGGTAAAAGATTCAAAAATATGTTCCAATTTATCTTCCGGGATGCCGATGCCCGTATCTGTCACCGCAAAATCCAAGACGGCGTGTTCTCCTTCTTCTTTTTGCAAATTAATATCTAAGGTAATCGTGCCGTTTTCGGTAAATTTGGCGGCATTACTCAACAAATTATTGAGTACTTGCGCCAGGCGAGTTGGGTCACCAATGACGTTTTCAGGGACATTTTCGCCCATATTCATAATAACCTGATTCTTATTTTCTCTAACTTTTGATTTGAGTGAATGTGTAATGCTATTTACCGTATCATTAAGGTTAAAATTCGTTTGTTCAAAATTGAGTTTACCGGATTCGAGTTTATTATAATCCAGAATATCATTAATCAAGGAAAGTAAATTTTCTCCTGAAAATTTCAGTATCTTAAGGTTCTCGATTTGTTCTTCTCGCGGATTTTCCTGCAATAAAATATGCGACATCCCGATGACTGCGTTCATGGGGGTACGAATCTCATGACTCATCGTAGATAGAAATTCCGAACGCGCTCTTGCCGTAGCCTCTGCGACTTCTTTTTCGAGCATGAGGCGTTTTTGTTCGGCTTCCATTTCTTTAATTTGACGATGTTGAATATTAATCAAATTACTAAAAATGAACCAGGCTATAATAGATGACGCCACCGCAACGAATATTAATGGTAACAATAAAAGTTGACCACTATAGACTAACATCATAAGGCCAAAAAGCAGGGTAATCCCTATCGAAAAAATAACTGTTATGTGAAAAATGTTTTGGGAAGATTTCTGGAGCACAAATTTTATTTTTTTATTCACCTCTCGAATCCACTTCATATGCTTGACTTTTATACTAAACACTTGTAATGTAAGCGGTAGGAATATTTGCGACTATAAATTTATTTGTAATTTGTGACATAAATAAGCAAATTTTTATACTATTCGATAATTTATAAGACACTAACTAACAATTAGTTAATCAATTATAGCAAAATAAAAATCATGTAAAGTGCTATCGAAAAAAAAAATTATTTTGAGGCAAAATTGATGATTTCTTCCAGGTATTTCCTTTCATTAGCCAATCTGGGGACTTTATTCTGCCCACCGTATTGCCCTTTTGAGCGCAGCCAATTGTGAAATGTCCCTTCTGGGATTTTGTGAATTAATAATGGATGGAGTGCCATATCTTTAAAACGTTTGGCTTCGTAATCCGAGTTAATTTGTTGAAGATTTTTATCTAATAAAACACTAAATTCTTCCAGCGACTCGGGTTCGCGTTCAAATTCGATGAGCCACTCATGCTGTCCGCGCGATACCAGCGAGAGCAATTTGGGAGCTACAGTATATTCGCTAATTTTTGCTTTGGTTTGTTCACAGGTCTTGGCGAGTGCGGCATCGGTATTTCCGACTATTACCTCTTCTCCAAATGTATTGATAAAGTGCTTGGTACGTCCTGTGATTTTGAGTTTATAAGGTTGATTTGATGTAAAACTGACCGTATCGCCTGGTACGTATCGCCACAGTCCGGCATTGGTAGAAATAACAATTGCATAATTTTCACCAATTTCGACATCCTGTAAACCAATCGCTTCTGGCTCTTTTTTACTCCACTCACTTTCTGGTAGAAATTCGTAGAAAATACCATTATCGAGCAAAAGCGTCATTTCGCCTTCGGGGGCTTCGTTTTCCAATTGGGCTGCAAAAAAGCCTTCGGAAGCATTATAAATATTGAGGTAGCCCACCTTATCGCCTGGAAAAAAATCGCGAAATTGTTGTCGATAGGGTTCGAAATTGACGCCGCCGTGCATATAGAGTTGAAAATCAGGCCATACTTCGAGCAAATTATCTTTGCCCGTAGCTTCCAATATTTCTCGAAACAACACTATCGACCACGTGGGTACACTCATGAGCGCAGTCACGCGCTCGTTGGGCGTAATTGCAGCCATACGCGCGATTTTTTCGTCAAAATCTTTGGTCAACATCGTCCCAACATCTGGTGTCGTAAAGTGGTGGATATAGCCCGGCATGTGGTGAATCATGACCGCCGATACATCGCCCACGCGCGTCTGCGGATAAGGCGTGAATATCTCGTGTGCGCCGCCAAGCATCAAGCCTTTTCCCTCAAAAAGGCGTGCATTTTCGTTGTTTTCATACCACTTTGCCACAATGTCGTGTGCGCCCGCGAGGTGGCAGGTTCGCAGACTCACTTCCGTGACGGGAATGTATTTGCTTTTACCATTGGTCGTTCCAGAAGACTTTGAAAACCAACTCACTAGACCAGGCCACAGCACGTCGCGCTCGCCGTACATCATGCGCCCGATGTATGGAAAAATATCTTCGTAATGATTAATTGGCACACGACGGCGATATTCGGCAGGCGTGGTGATGCTTTTGTAGTCGTACTGTTTGCCCCATTTCGTGTTTTTTGCGGTGTCAATGAGGTCGCAAAGCAGCAGGTTTTGTACTTCAATCGGATATTTTTCAAATCGGCGGATACGAGGCAACCGTTGTCGAATGTACCAACGAAACATGGTATTGAACAACTTCATAATGATTAATGATTAATGATTAATAATTAATGGTATTTAAAAATTTGAGTCGCAAATAAAAAACCGATTACATTTTATTTTACAATAAAGTGTAATCGGTGTGTAAATTAGGAATTTAGATAATATTTCACAACATTTGACCAGAAATTTGAGCGTAAAATGATAAATGTTAAAAGTCGTAGGACGCGATACCAGAGCACTCCCTTGTATTTATTTTCTTTCACTTAGTGAAAGAAATTAAATAAGATGTCCCATAATGCGAAGTATTTTTTTTGTCTAAGGATTTTTTGAAAGCCGCACATAGCCTTAGCTATGTTAGGATTTCAAAGGATTCTTAGACGGAAAAAAGACGAGTATAATGGCACATGTTATTTAATTTCTTTCACTTACCCTTTAAAAACTTCGATAGATTTTTGTTTGACCACCAAATCAGTAAATTTCCCTTTAAATCTCGTGGCGCGTACCATGTGGTTATCTATCCAATGATAATTTCCGCCGCGTGGTTTACCCATCAACATACCGTGATATTTGAAGCCGTATTTATTGAGCCATTCTTCTGTGATGGCGCGGTGTGCCTCTGTGCGTGAGGTGAAAAAGAAGATGATATGTCCCTCATCGTACCATTTGTTGAGGATTTCGAGTGCATCGGGATATGGTTCTACCGTCCCCATACGTTCGGGTTCTTCATTAGGTACATCCTCGCAAACTGTACCATCAATGTCAATGAGGTAGTTTTTGACGCCTTCCGGCAAAATAGGGCTGATTTTGTCCCCTTTTTCATTATAAATTTCTTTTAATGTCTTATTTCTATCCATTATATTTAGTTAATTTTTGTCAAAAGTATAAAAAATAACAGGAATGATTAATGACATCCCAATGTTTTGTTGAAAAAATTGATTTTAAAGTAAAATCTATGTGTTTACTATACTTTGGACGTATGACATTTTTTTCAACAAAAAAATACCATAAAGTGATGTTTTTAATTGTTTGATAATCAATGGTTTGAATGTATAAAATAAGCTACCTCTGCATAGTTTAAAATTTCTATTTTTCGCCCGTTTGGTTGGAAGGGGTGCTTCATAAACATCCAAAAAATAAATTATTTTATATGTTATTGATTGACAGTTAGTTTTTTATTAAAAAAATAAATGTCAACTCACGTCCAAAGTCTAGTACTTAGTACATTGTTTATTAAATTTCTTATCGTTTTTGACATTTATTTTGAAATGAATCGACCCAAAAACGACGCGAATACTTACTGTATTTAAGAAAAATTTGGTGAAGTATAAAGGAAAAAGAACAAGTCGAGAATATACATTTATTTTGTTCCTGATACTAAACTTAAACTTTCTGGTTATATTTGCATAAATAAAAAAAACTAACCGAGTATGAATAGCCGTTTTGATATAGAGCAATTAGAAGACACAACGGAAACCTTGCGGGCTATCGCCCATCCGATTCGGATTACAATTATTGACCTGCTGAGCAAGGAAGATAAATGCTCGGTCACGCAAATACACGAGGCTTTGAGTATCGAACAAGCCATTGCTTCTCATCATCTTCGCATCCTCAAAAATAAAAAAATAGTACGCGTCAGCCGCGAAGGTAAAAATTCTTTTTATTCGCTCGCAAATCCTGCCTATCAGGAAATCGTTAAAATCGTGTTAACGGGTCAATGAGTTGACGAATTGTTGAATTGACGAGTTGACGAATTACCTTAGTGAAAGAAATTAAATAATCACAAATATGAATGCAATTAAAAATATTTTTGAAACTATAAATGAATATGTAGGGCGAATATTTGCTTGGTGTACTGCGCTGATGGTGTTAGTGATATGCGTCGATGTATTTATGCGTTACGCGATGGGGCAATCGTTTATTTGGATGATTGAGTTGGAAATTTATCTGTTTGCGCTGACGTTTTTGTTCGCTTCGGGTTATGCTTTTAAACACGATAAACACGTTCGTGTAGACCTTTTTTATGCCAAATGGCAGGAACGCGGCAAGGCGCGAGTCAATTTAATTGGTGGTTTATTTTTTCTGTTGCCCTGGTGTGTGGTGTCGATTATGGCTTGTTGGAAATACGCCATGACTTCTTTCCGAATGGGCGAAACTTCAGGGCAAGCGGGCGGTCTGCCGGCTTTGTATCTCCTCAAATTTTGTTTGGTGATGGGCTTCGTTTTCCTGTTAATGCAGGGCATAGCATCCATCATCCAATCCATCCAAACACTTCGTAAATCGTAATAGTCGGCGGTTTGTCAGTCCGCAGTCCGCCGCTGGTACGCGAGGCAACCTTTCAATAAAAACATCGGATTCAAAATAAAAAAATTGACTTAGATTTCATCAACTCGTTAACCCGTCAATTCATCAACCCGTCAATTCATCAATTCATCAACTCTTAGCCATGGGATTTTTAGCATTAGTACTTTTCTTGATCATTTTTGCCTTGATACTCAAGGGCTATCCGGTGGCTTTTACGCTAGGTGGTGTGTCGGTCGTTTTTGCCTTGGTGGTGATGTTGTTCGCACCGGATGTGATTAGTATGCGCGATTTTAATTTGCTGCCTTCGCGCTTTATGGGAACGATTAATACGACGATGTTGATGGCTGTGCCTTTGTTCATTTTCATGGGTATTATGTTAGAAAAGTCGGGCTTGGCGGAGAGCCTCTTGGAGACGATGTCAAACCTTTTTGGTAGTTTGCGTGGTGGTTTGGCGATTTCGGTGGTGATTGTGGGCGCATTGCTCGCGGCTTCGACGGGCATCGTGGGGGCTACTGTGGTCACGATGGGCGTCCTCAGCTTACCCGTGATGCTCAAACGTGGTTATAAACCCGAACTGGCTACGGGCGTCATCGCTTCGTCGGGGACTTTGGGGCAGATTATTCCGCCTTCGGTAGTCTTGATTTTGTTGGCTGACCAGATAGGCGCGAGTTCGCGCGGTGGCGTGCAAGTAGATGTCGGCTCAATGTTCAAAGCGGCATTTTTGCCGGGCTTCTTATTGGTGGTTTGTTATATTATTTACATTTTAGTGATTAGTAATTTGCGTCCGACATGGGCACCGCCAATACCCGAAGAGGAAGTTAAAGCAATGCGTGGCAAGGGCTTCGCTTTTCGAGTTTTTAAAGCATTTTTTCTGCCGCTTTTATTGATTGTCGCGGTTTTGGGTTCGATATTTGTCGGCATTGCTTCGCCTACGGAGGCGGCTGCAGTAGGCGCGACGGGCGCGACGCTGTTGACGGTTTTTGAACGGAAATTTAACCTCAACATCCTCAATCAAGTGATGCGACAAACGATGCAGTTGACCGCGATGGTTTTTTGGATATTGCTCGGAGCGACGACTTTTACACTGATTTTCAGGACATTAGGTGGCGATACTTATCTTATCGAACTTATCCAAAATGCGAATCTATCTCCGATGACTTTTCTTGCTATCGTGATGGTGCTTATTTTTGTCGCAGGATTTTTTATTGATTTTATCGAAATTATCTTCATCTTTGTTCCTATCATCACACCAATATTTAATGTGTATGAAGTCGATATGCTTTGGGTCGGTATTCTAATGGCACTCAACTTGCAAACGTCTTTCCTAACGCCGCCTTTTGGGTTTTCGCTTTTCTATTTGAAGGGTGTTGCGCCGCCGGAAATTACGACGCAGCACCTTTATCGCGGTATTATTCCCTTTATTTTCATTCAAATCTTTATTATCACTTTGATCATTATTTTTCCCGAAATTATTTACATTTTTTGACGGACGTAACCGTAGCGTAATGCCTCCGGCTTGCGCCGCATACTATCGAACTAATATAATGCAAACCAGAGACGTTACGCCAAAGCTTTCAGCTTAAAGTGGGTTTTAATACATAGATTAAGCTGGCAAAAGTTATTATCATAGCTTAATGTGAGTTTTTTAGCACAGATTGAGCTGACAAAACTTGCCTTTATAGCTTAATCTAACTAACTTTGTATAGATTAAGCTGGCGAATTGAGTTTTGTTAGCTTAAAGTGAGTTTTAAAATATAGATTAAGCTACGTAACGCAGACATTCCTGTCTGTACTACGCTTCAAACAGACAAGAATGTCTGTGTTACGATATGGAAAATACAATATTAATTGGCAGAAAAAAAGAGCAGAAAATACTCATGAAAGCCCTCAATTCGCGAGAGGCGGAAATGGTGGCGGTGATTGGTCGCAGAAGGGTAGGGAAGACTTTTTTGATTGAATCTGTTTACGAAAAGTATATAAAATTCAAAGTATCAGGCATTCAAGATGCCCCCACCGATGAGCAACTTCAAAACTTTGTGTATCAATTGGATAAAACAGCAAATGCCTCGATTCCTTCTAAAGTACCTGACAATTGGTTACAGGCTTTTATGATGCTGATAGATTATTTGAAAAAAATTAAAACCGAACATCGACAAGTCGTGTTTTTGGATGAATTGCCATGGTTGGCTGCGGATAAATCTGCTGGGTTTTTACGTGGCTTGAGTTTTTTTTGGAATAGTTGGGCAGTGCGAGAAGATATTGTGGTGGTGATATGCGGCTCAGTAACTTCGTGGATGGTGCAAAAAGTAGTCAATCACACAGGCGGTCTGCACAATCGCATTACCCGACGTATTCACCTGAAACCCTTTACATTATACGAAACAGAGCATTATTTTAAGAGTCGAAATATTGGACTAAATCGCTACCATATCGTACAGATTTATATGGCAATGGGTGGAATCCCACATTACTTGAAAGAGGTGGAAATGGGAGGCAGTGCCGTTCAGAGTATCAACGATATTTGTTTTTCAGAAACGGGTTTGTTGGGCGATGAATTTTCAAAATTATACCCTGCCTTATTCGATAATTCGGACAATCATGTAGCGGTGGTGCGCGCACTCGCCACCAAGCGACAAGGCATGACTCGCGAGGAAATTATCGCCGCATCGGATGTCGGAAATGGCGGTACGCTAACTAAAGTTTTGGACGAATTGGAGCAGTCCGGCTTCATTTCGATTTATCGTGCCTACGGCAAAAAAAAGAAAGGCAAACTCCACCGCCTCACCGATGAATATTCGCTTTTTTATCTCCAATTTATTGAAAAAAACCTTTACGAAGGCGATGACACTTGGCAGCATTTGAGTCAAACACAGGCGTACAAAACTTGGAGTGGATATACCTTTGAAGGTTTGTGTATCAAGCATTTACCTCAAATAAAAAAAGCACTCAGTATCGCAGGCGTGTATGCGATTTCTTCTTCATTTTATAAAAAAGGAACAGCTACGGAAAAGGGCGCGCAAATAGATTTATTATTAGACAGAAAAGACAGTGTTATCAATTTATTTGAAATAAAATTTTACGAAAAACCATTTGTAATGACAAAGGCTTACGCAGAAGCCTTGCGCGATAAAGGTTTTGTTTTTGAAGAAAGATTAAAGACAAAAAAAATGTTATTGTGGACGTTTATCGCACCTTTCGGATTGAAGCATAATCAACATAGTCTTGGATTGGTGCAAAAAGTACTCGACTTGGAGGCTTTGTTTGACGAATAATTTATAATGGTTAGTGAAATATGTTCGCCAAATTCAAAATTACAAATCGAACGCGAGTAATTTATTTATTTTTATTTTTTAAATGTTTGAATTTTAGGTAAATATAAATTTACTTTTAATTAACTTGTAATCAAAAAACGCTCAACATCTAATTTGGCGAACATATTGTTAATGGTTAATAAATTTAATTTTAATGAATTGTTTATCATAAAATGTGAATGTAATTTTTTAATATTTTCAAATAAAAATTAAAACACTATCAATTCTTAATTTGGCGAAGACATTTTATTATTCAAAATTAATTCACTCAAAATTAATATGAGCATAAATCCAACAAAAGCGCAACTTTCCGCTCTCAAATCTTACCCTAAAAACCAGCCCGTAGCGATGGTCAATATCATCAAATTCAAAGATAAAACCACCGACGGCACGGAGGAAGGCAAGGCAGCCTACAAACGATATACCACTGCGGCAATGCCTTTTATGGAAGGTGTTGGTGGCAAATTAATTTGGCGTGGAAAACCTATCGGAATGGTCATCGGCAATGACGATACTTGCCCTGATGTGGTGTTTATCGTGCAATATCCGTCTGTAGATGCTTTTTTTAAAATGATAAAAAACCCTGAATATCAGAAGATTACACACCTACGCACCATTTCACTCGAAATTGGAGATTTGATTGCTTGCGAACCGTAACCCAGACATTCCTGTCTGGCGTGTCGCGTATTTTTTCCAGACAGGAATGTCTGGGTTACGTTGCGACTTGCGCCTCTGCGACCAAATCTAAAAACCCGTCGTAGTCGCTATAATCGGTAATTACATGCTGTGCGCCTGCGCTTGTGAGTGTTTCTGTATCGCCTTTGATACGGATGCCGATGAGTGGAATTTGCATATTGCGTGTGGTCGTCACGTCCCAAACTGCATCGCCGACATATACGGTACGATGAATGGGCAAGTGTTGGGTTTTAGCAATCGCTTCGTTGAGAATATCTTCGCGAGATTCGTTGTCATCGGCGTAGGCATCGTGTAAGGGTTCGTGGTTGATGCCGACGTGTTGTAGCTTGATATGCGCAGGTTTGCGGAAGCCGCCCGTAGCGATACCAACCTCAAATCTATCGTCTGCCATCAATCGCTGTACGGTTTTGCTTGCGCCTACAACTTCTTTAAAATCAGTGGGTTGTTTGCATCGCCCTCGTTCGAGATGTCGTACGTATTCGTCTATAAAGGCTTGCATTTTCGCTGCCGAAGGTCGCCTCTCCCCTCTCCTATCAAACAGTGCGCCCACTATCGCCGTATCCGTGCAATGCGGATAGTCGCGCCAATCTACCGACTGCATTTCAAAACCGAAAGTTGTCTCAAATACGTGCTTGAAAATCAAGCTGTCGATTTTATTGGAATGAAGCAATGTACCATCTATATCAAAAATTATAAGTGTTTTCATTTTATGTGTTGATGCGTTGATGTGTTAATATTTTTGGTTCTTTGACAAATTCCGCGATTGCTCGTTTCTCGCGTAAGGGATAGGACGTGTTGTTTGAACGTAAGGGAAGAGGAGAGAGTGCCAGATAGCCCAACCCCCGACTGATAAGGAGGGGGATACGCCCAAATTATTATTCATTCCACCGGATTTGTCAAGGAAGCATATTTTTTTTGCTTCGCAAAAATATCATTTTTCTCATAAAAATTAGCGCATATTTGATATGCTGACGTTTTTCGCGTAGCGAAAAAAATTTGTCAATCCGTCAATCCGCTAATTCGTCAATCCGTCAGCACATCAATTCGTCAACTCTTCAGCACGTCAGTACTTTTTCCTTACCTTTGCTTTATCATGCGGAATTTTATACTCAAAATATTACTTTTTGCTGTGGTGCTTCTGGTAGCTTTATCGCTGACAGACAGGCATTTGCCTTATTATTGGGGTAATGAGGGTTTGGTATCGAAGATGAATAAAGTGAAAGCCGATGGGTACCAATATAATACCTATTTTGTGGGGTCAAGTCGGATGTATCGGCACGTTATGCCTGCACTTTTTGATAGTTTGAATAGTGGCGCGACGCATTCTTTTAATCTAAGTTATAGCGGAACAAAACCGCCCGAAACGTATCATTTTCTCGACCATTTTCTGGATGAATGTAGTAATGATACTAAATATATTTTCTTGGAATTGGGTATGATAGCCGACCTCGCCGGAGTCAATCGCACGACTTTGCGCTCGATGTACTACCTTGATTTTCAGCAATATAAAACCGCTGCATTGTCTTGTTTTCAAAACAAACGCTACGAAACTGTTGGGAATTATACGATGAGTTATCTGAGCAAAATGGGGCGCATGGGAATATTGCAGTCGATGTGGGAGTTTGAAGGAAAAACGAACTACTCGCAGGCACTCGGACGCCGCGGAGATGGCTATTATGGCTTGGAGGATGAAATGGCAGATGTCGATGCTGCGGATAGTACTTTTATAAAGCGATTGGCGTATTTTTATGCAGATACAATGACGCTCACAAAACGCTATAAAGCCACCCTGAAAGAGTATCAAAAAAATAAGTCTTTTCGCCCGGCTGCCCCTGCTAATGTCGCTCAAATCAATCGCCTTATCGAAAAGGCGAAGCGCAAAGGCATCAAATTGATATTGCTGCGACAGCCCCGAAATCCGGGTTTGCTTTCCTTGTATCAAGCCATTCCTGATGCACATAAGATGGATATGTGCGACCCAATGAAGTATCCTGATTTTTACCTGGCGAAGTATTCTTTTGATGTCGGACATTTTAATAGCGCAGGCGCAGGCTTGTTTACAAGAGCTTTAAGTGCTAATTTTCAATACTTTTTACATAAAAATTAATCTCTTTTATTTTTTTTTAAAAATAATCACAGTAAAACATACTATTTAACTGTAATATTTTGCTATTTTAGAATAAAAGACTTATGTTTGTAAGTGTGACAAGGCATTTCACTTAAATCCCAATACTTCACATCCAAATTGCACTTACATTTTTCTATGCTAAAAAGTATAATTTTTCCCGTCATAAATCGTTATGCCCCTTATGTACATTTCTATTTGAAGAGTATAAATACTATAAAACTATAAACTTATTTGTCATAGGTAAGGAGGTACAGAATATTACGAATCTGTGCCTCCTTTTTTTAACGGCGTGAAAATGTAGCGTTTATTATTTTTTCATCCCTTACTACTACGTATCAGGAACAAAATAAATAAGATGTCCCATAATGCGAAGTATTTTTTTCGTCTAAGGATTTTTTGAAAGCCGCACATAGCCTTAGCTACAGCCTGTCCCGAACCCCGATTCGGGATAAGGATTTCATAGTATTCTTAGACGGAAAAAAGACGAGTATAATAGCACATGTTATTTAATTTCTTTCACTTAGACATCATTCTTTAGCTTTTCTTTAAATTGTTTGCGGAGTTTCTGCACCTTTGGGGTGATGATGTAGGCGCAGTAGCCTTGTCCGGGATTGGCGTTGTAGTAATCCTGATGATAATTTTCGGCAGGATAAAAAGTGTCTATCGGGCTGATTTCGGTGACTATCGGGTCTGTCCAATCGCCGGAAGCATCGGCGGCAGCTTTGGAGCGTGTGGCTATCTCGTGCTGTGTTTCGTCATGATAAAAGATGGCAGAACGGTATTGTGTGCCTTTGTCGTTGCCTTGTCGATTGAGCGTAGTAGGGTCGTGGGTGTACCAGAAGATTTGGAGAATATCTTCAAAGGAAATGACGCTTGGGTCGTAAGTCAATCGGCAGACTTCGGCATGTCCTGTGGTACCGGTGCAGATGTCGCTGTAGGTGGGATGCTTGACCTCGCCGCCCATATAACCTGATACGACCGACTCAACGCCCTTTAATCGCTGAAAGACCGCCTCTACACACCAGAAGCAACCCGCTCCAAGCGTTGCAATTTCTTTTTTATTTGTGTCCATATTTTTTTAACAATATTTTTTAGGGAAGGTTTTTGAGCTATAGTTTTTGCTTGTCATTTTCTTTCACTTGGTATCAGGAATTAAATAAATGTACATTCTTCGCGTTGTTATTTTTTCTTTAGACGAACCAAATTTGACGCGAATACTCACTGTATTTAAGGAAAATTTGGTGAAGTATAAAGAAAAAAGAACAAGTCGAGAATGTACATTTATTTTGTTCCTGATACTTGGTATCAGGAATTAAATAAATGTACATTCTTCGCATCGTTATTTTTTCTTTAGACGAACCAAATTTGACGCGAATACTCACTGTATTTAAGGAAAATTTGGTGAAGTATAAAGAAAAAAGAACAAGTCGAGAATGTACATTTATTTTGTTCCTGATACTTAGTATCAGGAATTAAATAAATGTACATTCTTCGCATCGTTATTTTGGTTCTTTGGCAAATCCAGTGAAGTGAATGAAAATTTGGGCGTATCCCCCTCCTTATCAGTCGGGGGTCGGGCTATCCGGCACTCTCTCCACTCCGCTATCGCTACGTTACGTTCAAACAACACCTACTATCCCTTACGCAAGGGACGAACAATCGCGAGGCAGAAAAACGAACAAGCACGGGATTTGTCAAAGAACCATTTGTATTTAAAACCACATCCTTTTAAGTATCAGGAACAAAATGAATGTATATTCTCGACTTGTTCTTTCACTTATACTTCACCAAATTTTCCTTAAATACAATGAGTATTCGCGTCAAATTTGGCTCGTGTAAAGAAAAAATAACGGCGTGAAGATTAAGATTCAACCCTCTCTTAATTCAACAATTCATAGACACCGGCTATACCCTGTCCGCCACCTACACAGGCTGTTACCATGCCGTATTTTTGGTTGCGGCGACGCATCTCATTAAATAATTGTGTGGATAATTTTGCACCTGTACACCCAAGCGGATGCCCCAAAGCAATCGCTCCGCCATTGACATTTATGATGTCAGGATTCAAGCCTGCTTCACGAATGACAGCCAAAGATTGTGCAGCAAAAGCTTCGTTCAATTCAATTTGCTCTATGTCTTTTAAACTCAATCCGGCTTGCTTCAGTGCCTTCGGAATCGCTGCACACGGACCGATACCCATAAAAAGCGGCTCTACACCCGCCACCGAACAAGATACCAATCGCGCAATCGGCTCAAGGTTCAATTCCTTCACCATGCGCTCACTCATTACAAGTACAAAAGCTGCACCATCAGACATTTGCGAAGAGTTACCCGCCGTCACACTACCGCCTTGTGCAAACACCGGACGAAGTTTGCCTAAAGCTGCCGCTGTCGTACTACGTCTTACGCCTTCGTCGGTATCTACCGTATATTCACGTTCCTTACGCTGATTATCTTCAAAATATACCTCCTTAACGTCAATAGGTACGATTTCGTCTTTAAACAAATCGGCGTCTATTGCTTTTGCGGCTTTTACATGCGAATTGTATGAAAATTCATCTTGGTCTTCTCTCGAAACATCATATTTTTTTGACACCTGTTCGGCAGTGATGCCCATACCAACGATGTAGTCAGGATGGTCTTTTGCCGTTTCATAATTCGGCGCCAATTTATAACCCGTCATCGGAATCACGCTCATACTCTCTGCTCCTCCTGCGATATAGACTTCACCCATTCCTGCTTTGACCTTCGCCACAGCTATCGAAATCGTCTCCAAACCCGAAGCACAATAACGATTCACGGTCATACCAGGTACTTCTTTACCCAATGCACGAAGTGAAATTTGACGACCAATCTGCAAGCCTTGCTCCCCCTCAGGATTCGCACAACCTACGATAACATCATCTACTAAATTAGGGTCTAAATTGGGAGTTTGTGACATCATATGCTTGATGACATCTACAGCCAAATCTTCAGAGCGCACAAAGCGAAAACCGCCCTTTTTTGCTCTACCTACAGCTGTTCTATATGCTTTTACGATATATGCATCCATTTTGTTACATTTTAACGTAGCACAGGCTTATAGCCTGTACTTTTATTTTTTTCCTTTAAAAATAATTAACGCGAGTACGGACTGAAAGCCCGTGTTACGTTTTAATTCCGAAGCGGCTTATTCGTACTCAACATGTGCGAAATACGCTCAATCGTCTTAGGCTCAGTGACGAGGCTAAGGAAAGCTTCGCGCTCAATATCAAGCAAGTACTGCTCCGTTACTTTCTGCGGATAAGAAAGGTCGCCACCACAAAGGACGTAAGCTACTTTTTTCGCAATTTTAATATCATGCTCGCTTGCGTAATTACCAAATTGAAGACTCGAAGCTGCTGCGTATAATGCACCCAAACCTGTACGTCCAAGCACCGTAATATCATCACGTTGAACGGGTTGAGTATAACCGTCGCTTAGTGCGAGCACTTCTGCTTTCGCCTCTGCAATCGTGCGTGAGGCATTGACCGATACCTTATCATAGCCCGGACACAAGTAGCCCATTTCAAAGGCTTGCGGACCGGAAGTGGCTACGCTTGCGAGCGCGATAGTTTTGAATCGCTCTATCAAGGTTGGTATCTGCACATCGCCTTCAAAAAAGGAATCGCTCGTACGTAGCGCAAACTCTTTCGTACCACCGCCACCGGGAATCAACCCAACGCCAACTTCGACAAGACCTATATATGACTCGGCAGAAACAATCGCCGCATCGCAATGCATGATCGTTTCGCAACCACCACCAAAGACAAAACCCTGTGTAGCCGCTACCACCGGAATACTCGAATAACGACAACGCATCGTCGTTTGTTGGAAGATATTGACAGCCTCATCAAGTTGCTTAGTATCGCCACTCATCGCCATCATACCAATCATACCGAGATTGGCACCTACGGAGAAATTCGTGGCATTATTTCCGATGACCAAACCTTTCCAATCGCCTGACTCTGCCATTTCGATAGCATGATTCATACCGCGCAATACAAACTCGCCCATTGAGTTCATTTTGCTTCTAAATTCACAGAGCAAAACGCCATCGCCAATGTCGTGAATTGCGCAACCTTCATTGCTCCAAACAACTGATTTTTCGCGGATATTATCCAGTACAATAAAGTCTTCTATACCCGGAATGGCTTTGTAAGATTTTCTAGAAATATCATAATAAGTCGATGTGCCATCGACGGTTTTGTAGAAAGAAGTATTGCCTGCGTCAACCATTTCTTTTACCCATCGTCCAATGGTATAACCTTCCTCTTCGCAAAGCTTTATACCTTTCTCTATACCTATTATATCCCAATATTGAAATGGTCCTATTTCCCAAGCAAAGCCCGCTTTGAGTGCATCGTCGATGCTGTACAAGTCATCTGCAATTTCCGGTATTCGGTTGGACACATAGGCGAAAAGTCCGAGTAGAGATTGGCGTACCAATTGACCACCTTTATCTTGGGCATCAAACATGCCTCGAACTCTATCGGCGAGTTCTTCGTGATTTTTATTCGCACCGATGCTATCCATGCGGACTTTGCGCTGCTCTACGTATTCTAAGGTATTCAAATCGAGGGCGAGTATCTTTTTATTCCCATCTGCATCGCGTTCTTTTTTGTAAAAGCCTTGTCCTGATTTGTCGCCATAAAATTTGTTATCAATGAGGAATTTCATGTACTTAGGCATCTCAAATGAGCCTGCCTGCTCGTCGTCCGGGCAGTTATCGACAATGCCTTGTGTCACCTTTACAGAGGTATCGTGTCCGACCAAATCACCGAGGCGGAAAGTGCCCGTTTTGGGTCGCCCGATGAGTGGTCCGGTGAGTTTATCGACTTCCTCAATCGTCAAGCCGATTTCGGTGGTGAGTTGTTGGATTTTTGCCATCGCATATACACCTACACGGTTGGCGATGAATGCGGGCGTATCTTTGGCGAGTACGGTGCGTTTGCCGAGGTATTTATCACCATATTCCATGAAAAAATCAACTACAGCAGGGTCAGTTTTTTCCGTAGGAATAATCTCCAACAAACGCAAATAACGCGGTGGGTTGAAGAAGTGCGTACCGCAAAAATGTTTGCAGAAATCTTCGCTACGCCCTTTGGTCATCTGATGAATTGGGATGCCCGATGTGTTGGATGTGACGAGCGTACCCGGTGTGCGGTGTTTTTCAACGTTTGCAAAAACCTGCTTCTTGATATCGAGTCGTTCAATGACAACTTCAATAATCCAATCACAGTCTTTGATTTTTGCCAAATCGTCGTCAAAATTACCCGTTTCGATACGTCCTACGTAATCATTGCGGTAAAAAGGTGCGGGTCTGGATTTGGTGGCAGCTTTGAGTGCTGCGTTGACAATGCGGTTGCGTTGTGCAGGACTTTCGCGCTCCTCGTCTGTAATGTCAAATGGCACAATATCCAATAACAAGACATCCAAACCAATATTGGCGAAGTGCGCCGCAATACCCGACCCCATTACACCGGAACCAAGTACAGCAACTTTACGAATTTTTTTATTCATGTTTTATTAATGATGATCTATAAGTATCAGGAATAAAATAAATGTACATTCTTCGCGCCGTTATTTTTTCTTTAAACGAACCAAATTTGACGCGAATACTCACTGTATTTAAGGAAAATTTGGTGAAGTATAAAGGAAAAAGAACAAGTCGAGAATATACATTTATTTTGTTCCTGATACTAAAGTATGAATGATGAATAAAGATAAGACATGATTCACCATTATTTTGTTTAAAACTTGATACAAATTTACAAAATACAATGCGTGCATTGTAATTTTTTGATGAAAATGTTGGGAAGGGGACTTTTGTTGCTTGTGAATTGTTGATTTTATGCTTAACTTGTGATGAAAATAAGGACTTTATGAATATCGCATTAAACAATAGTGGGCTTCAATATTTATATTTTCAACTACAAAATTGGGTTGATAATATACTCAAATTGCGTCAATCTACTGATGAAAGTGCAATCTTAGCGTCAATTGATGAAATACCTGATTTTCTAATTAATGCCACAGATGAGGAATTAATTTATCTTGAGAATAGTTTGCATAATTTTCAATCAGCCATAGAAAACGCACTACAAAGCCCACTTGGATTTACTAATAATATAGATAAACTTGCCAATGAAGGATTAGTATATATCCAGGTGGTTGCATATTTGGTTGATAAATACAAACCTGAATTATCCGATTTTTCTGCTGAAATCAAGGTGCTTGAGGATGACATCATTTCTAAGTTTGCTGATTATTTATCTCCACCATCATACGAAACAGTAAAAAAATCACTCCAATCCGTATCGAAAATACATCAAGCTGATTTTATGATTCTTGGCTTAGAAAAAGGAAATTATTATGAAAAATTACATGATATTAATTTCAATTTGAATAGAATATGTGATGGGGATGTTCCGATAAACATAAAATTAATTATTGACAATTTTAATGTTCCAATTTTCAAATGGATAGTTTGTAGCTTTTCCTTTTTTACTTTGGCAGAGAATTACGAAAAGTATGGTTCAGAAGATTTAGTAGCAGAAATCTGTGAGGCATTAAATGTCAATGCCAATCAATATATCGAAAATGCGGTCATTATATCTCATATACTTGATTTATACGAAGATGGTCAAAAAGGCATCAAACGTGCTGAAAGTTTTGTAAAATTAAAACTAACGAACCCCGAACGCTTCAAAAATATGGTGAATCTGAAAATAGCTCTAAAAGAATCACACCAAGCTGCCCAAGAAGCAGGCTTGTCTGAAATGACTATGGAAGAAATTACTGCAGAAGTCAAAGCCTACCGCCGTGGAGAATAATCGAATCGTAATAGATACCAATGTAGTCATTTCTTCAGGTATAGGAAAAGGTACTCCTTACAAGTTATTCGATGAAATAATTGCTGATGCGGAATTTGAGATTTGCGTTTCAGATGCTGTGCTTCGAGAATACAACATCGTACCTTTATGAGATAAATTCCGCAAAGACAAATTTTTGAGCAAATTTCCCGACTTTGAGGTACAAATCAAGTATGTTCTCGCCTTAATTGAGATTAATTCTACCCATTTCACGCCCACCCAAACCATTACCAAAGTCAAAGACGACGCCGACAATCGCTTCCTCGAACTCGCTGTCGAAGCCGAAGCACTTTGCATCATCACAGGCAATACCAAAGACTTTGATTTTGAGGAATACGAGGAAATTAAAATTTTCTCACCACGAGATTTTTACGAATGGTGGGAGGAAAACCAGTAAGTAGTGGGACAAAAATAGGCTTAGTGAAAGAAAAAAATAACTTCTTCATTTGGGGTAGATTATTTTCTTCCTCTTCCCTAATAACGCAATTTAAGGTCTAAGGCTTTGAAAGAAAGCGTGTTGGTGAGTGGTATGCAATGAGCTAACTCATCAATTTCTTGAAGAATTTGAAGTGTATTTGTCTCCGAAAATTTAAATTTCTTTAGCAATACATTTGCTACTTCATTGAAAACTTGTGCCGAAGAAAATAGATTTGACGTATTGAGCAATAAGTCTTTTACTGCATTTTTCTTGCTAATATCGTCTGTATTTGTGCTTCGAGTAAAGAAATAAACCCAAAGATTGCTATCAAAGAAAGTTTTATCTTGCATTGCGTTCTTCTCGGTTTGGAATTTCGATTTTATCTATGCTTACGGCTATTTTATCAGCAAATTCAAGGAAAGCGTTTACTTTACTTTTCCAAACTGTCGCATCATTCTTTTCTTGAACCTCAATTTTTGCAGTAGGATGCTTTTTAAACTCCTCCAAATATTTTGAAATCCATTGACGTTCGGCAGCATTTTCTATGTTAATCGTGATTGTCATGTGCACAAGTTGATTGTTTTTTCAAAATTTATCAAGCCATTGGAAAAGAAACCTCATTTATTTGACTTTGTTTTCATTAAAAAAACCTCTACCATAAAATATCTGTGCGAAAATCGGACTGTTTATCAATGAGTTACGGCACGCTAAGTGAACTTTTTTCGCCAAAACCTTGCTTTTACCAACAAAGAAAATTACCTTTGCAAACCTTTTGAGAAAGAGGTGGTCAAATCAGACAAAATTTATATAACAAGTTGTTTAACTTTCCTTTCATGGATGGTTTGAAAACAACTTTGAAAATTAGACATGAAAGCGAAATTATATAAAACAAAATCGGAGCGCAAAGAAGATGTAGTACACGCATGGTGGGTCATCGACGCAGAAGATGTGCCTTTAGGTCGTCTTTGTACGCGCATCGCGCATGTATTGCGCGGCAAGCACAAGCCGAGTTATACACCTCACGTAGATTGTGGTGACTGCGTTATCGTTTTGAATACCGATAAAGTACGTCTTACAGGCAACAAGATGACAGACAAAATCTACTTGAGTCACACGGGTTATCCGGGCGGACAACGCAGTATCACGGCTGCCGAATTGATAAAGAAAAAGCCTCGCGCACTCGTAGAAAACGCTGTAAAAGGCATGTTACCCAAAACGAAATTGGGTAATGCCATGTACAAAAAACTATTTGTATACGAAGGTGTAGAGCATTCTCACGAAGCTCAAAAACCTCAAAAACTTGAATTATAAAATCAAGCGTAGCGTACTCGCTACTCTCCACTCGATATTATTATGGAAATGATTAACGCATTGGGCAGAAGAAAAGCATCCGTATCACGTGTGTACCTCACACAAGGTTCGGGTAATATCATCATCAATGGTAAGCCCTATAAAGAATACTTCACACAATCTCACATCCAAGACGCTGTTGTGGCACCACTTCAAACAACCGAAGTAGAGTCATTATACGATATAAAAGTCAACGTACATGGCGGCGGATTCAAAGGACAAGCAGAAGCCACTCGCATGGCTATCTCTCGTGCTTTGGTCAAAATTAACGAAGAATTTCGCTCACCACTCAAGTCGAAAAAATACCTGACCCGTGACGCTCGCGAAGTGGAGCGTAAAAAATACGGTAAGCCGAAAGCACGTAAGAGCTTCCAGTTCTCTAAACGTTAATACGTTTTGGACGACAAACGGCGGACAGACGGTTCGTATTATTTTGAAAAATATTCTTTCACTAAATAAAAAAAATACGTGATTCGACTCGTAAATTAACTATTCACGGGTCGAATCACTAAATAAATATATACAACATGCAAACGCTAACCAATAAAGAGATGTTGAACGCGGGTGTACACTTTGGTCACTTAAAGAAAAAGTGGAACCCAAAGATGAGCTCGTACATCTTTATGGAGCATAAAGGCATCCACATCATCGACCTCAACCGCACTTCCGCATGTTTGGAAGATGCAGCAAAGGCAATGAAACAAATTGCAAAATCAGGCAAAAAAATCTTGTTTGTTGCCACTAAACGTCAGGCACGTCAGATAGTATCTGAAGCTGCCGAAAGCGTCAACATGCCTTACGTCACCGACCGTTGGTTGGGGGGGATGATGACCAACTTTGCAACCATCCGTAAATCTGTCAAAAAAATGCAGATGAACGACAAAATGCTCGCAGACGGTACACTCACCAACGTAACCAAAAAAGAGCGTTTGATGATTACACGCGAAACAGCCAAACTACGTAAAGTACTCGGCGGTATCGAAAACCTCAACCGTTTGCCTTCCGCTATTTTCATCGTAGATATAGCACACGAGCATATCGCATTGGCAGAAGCCAAAAAAATCGGTTTGCGTACTTTCGGTATGGTAGATACCAATGCCGACCCGAATACTGTCGATTTTCCGATTCCGGCAAATGACGACGCTTCTAAATCTATTGCTATTATTACAGAATTTATCACAGCAGCGATAAAAGAAGGATTGGAAGAAGGCAGACAAGCTAAAGAATCACGCAAAGCAGAGACAGCCAAATCTGCTTAATTAAGTGGAAGTACAAGTTTAAGTGTAAGTTTAAATAAACAATTCACTTTCAGTGAATTATGACGATTTAAAGTGTCGCTTAGTTTAGTCTTCCCAATTATTAGGTCAGCGGTTTATCCGTCTCCGATAGCTATCGCAGTCCACCGCCTTAACGTGAAAGTATCTCGCGTCAGCAGCAGACTACGAACTGATAAACAGCCAACAAATATATTCATAAAACAACCTAAGTATCAAAAATTAAATAAACGTACATTCTTCGCGTCGTTATTTTTTCTTTAGACGAACCAAATTTGACGCGAATACTCACTGTATTTAAGGAAAATTTGGTGAAGTAGACTTTATTCTAAAATAAAGGAAAAAGAACAAGTCGAGAATATACATTTATTTAATTCCTGATACTAAGTTATTGATTATCAATAATTTTTACTTAGTAGATTCTCAACGAATGAAATAATCACTTTCAATGGAAAAACGCTTTTTAGCCAAGAAATGATTCACTCATTCATTCCGATAATTATCGGGACATTCACTCATTCATTAAGAATTTACTTAAACTTATTCACGTAAGATGGAAGTTAAAATTTCAGCAAAAGACGTAGCCGCACTTCGTAAAGAAACCGGAGCCGGTATGATGGACTGTAAAAAAGCACTCGTCGAATCGGGCGGTGACATTGAAGCAGCCAAAGATATTCTCCGCAAAAAAGGTCAAAAACTCGCCGACAAGCGTGCTGACCGTGATGCTAACGAAGGTGTAGTTATCGCAAAAACAAATGCAGACCACACAAGGGGTGTCGTTATCAACCTCAGTTCTGAAACAGATTTCGTAGCGAAAAATGAGGATTTCATCAACTTGGCGAAAAAAGTTGCTGAGATTGCATTGACGAATTATCCTGCTACTTTGGAAGAACTTTTGGCAACTGACTTTGGTGGCGGACTTTCCGTAGGTGCCAAAGTAACCGAGCAAATGGGTGTCATCGGGGAAAAGGTAGAAGTCAAACAATACCAAAATCTCGAATCTGAAATGGTCATACCTTATATACATGCAGGATACCGCAGAGGCGTATTGGTGGGTTTGAATAAAGCAGGTGACTTTGCAGATGCAGGTAAAAACGTAGGTATGCAAATAGCTGCAATGAATCCTGTAGCAGTAGATAAAGGCGATATTGACGCATCAGTAGTAGAGAAAGAAGTCGAAATCGGAAAAGAACTTGCCAGAAACGAAGGTAAGCCTGAAGCAATGCTCGAAAAAATCGCTATGGGACGCCTCAATAAATTCTATAAAGAAATGACACTACTCAACCAAGAGTACGTCAAAGGAAATAAAGAAAGCGTTGGTCAGTATCTCAAAACAGTAGATAAAGACTTGACGGTCAAAGCATTCCGACACGTCGGACTTGGAAGTTAATTATTTTTATAAAGAGCGAATTTTTTAATTCGCTCTTTTTTTATACCAACTCAATAACGATTAATGATTAATAGTTAATGATTAATTTTTCTTTTTTTTTCGCGCAGCGAAAAAACGCATCCGTTAGTATCAAGGATATACATCTATTTTGTTCCTGATGCTTAGAATATTAATCATTAATCATTAAGCGTTAATCATTAATTTCGTATGAAATACAACAGAGTCTTACTCAAACTCAGCGGCGAATCCCTGATGGGCGACCAAGAATATGGTATCAACCCAGATATGCTGCAACATTACGCCAAAGAAATCAAAAAAATAGTAGCACAGAAAGTAGAATTAGCCATCGTTATCGGGGGTGGCAACATATTTCGCGGCTTAAATGCCCAAGATTCGGGTATTGAGCGAGTGCAAGGCGACTACATGGGTATGCTCGCCACCGTCATCAATGGCATGGCACTACAAAGTGCGCTCGAAGGACACGGTATTTTTACTCGCCTCATTTCTGCCATTCAAATGGATAGAATCGCCGAGCCTTACATTCGCCGCCGGGCAGTGCGTCACCTTGAAAAAAAACGGGTAATTATCTTTAGCGGCGGAACCGGAAATCCGTATTTTACGACCGATTCTGCGGCTGCTTTGCGTGCCAATGAAATTGACGCCGACGTCATTCTCAAAGGCACACGCGTAGATGGCATCTACTCTGCCGACCCGGAAAAAGACCCCGATGCTATCAAATACGATAATGTTTCTTTCGATAAAGTGATAAGAGAAGGCTTGAAAATCATGGACATGACCGCTTTCACGCTTTGCCGTGAAAACAACCGCCCCATTATCGTTTTTGACATCAATAAACCGAATAATTTAGAGCGCATTATCTTAGGAGAAAAAATAGGGACGCTCGTAACGTAAGGGAAGACGAAAAAAATAATCTACCCGTCTGAATTGTTCTTTTTCTTATATGTTTCACTTAGGGATGAAAAGACAATAAACATTACATCTTGACTTGTTCTTTTTCCTTTATACTTCACCAAATTCTCCTTAAATAACTCGTTATTCGCGTCAAATTTGGCTCGTGTAAAGAAAAAATAACGGCGTGAAGATGTAACGTTTATTATCTTTTCATCCCTTAGTGAAAGAAAATAAATAACTTCTTCATTTGGGGTAGATTATTTTCTTCCTCTTCCCTAACACAGACATTCCTGTCTGTGCAGCGTGAAATACAAACAGAAATGTCTACGCTACGTTTACTCATTTTTTTGTCTAACTTTGTCCTATGAAAAACGACCATGTACTTATTATTGGCGCGGGTTTGTGTGGTACACTACTCGCCATCCGAATGGCGCAGCGCGGTTACCATATTACACTTTGCGAAAAACGCCCTGATATGCGCCGTACCGACCTCGCGGCAGGTCGCTCCATCAATCTCGCGCTTTCCAATCGCGGCTTAAAAGCATTAAAACTTGTTGATTTAGAAAATATCGTGCGCGACGAGTGCATTCCCATGCACGGGCGCATGATACACACGCTTACAGGCGAACAATTCCTTTCTAAATATAGCGGCAGACCCAATGAATACATCAACTCCGTTTCGCGTAGCGGCTTGAATATTGCGCTCCTCAATGCCGCCGAAACTTACGATAATATCGACCTACGATTCGACATGAATTGTAGCCATGTAGATTTGAAAAATGCGCGAGCAACATTCAATAGAAGCATTGATATTCAGGCAGATGTCATCATTGGAACCGATGGTGCAGGCTCGGTAGTACGACGTGGTATGATGTCGCATACGACCGAATTATTATTCAATTATTCACAAGATTTTTTGCGACACGGTTATAAAGAATTGACCATTCCGCCTGCGGCAAATAAGGCTTATCGTATCGAAAAAAACGCGCTACACATCTGGCCCCGTGGCAACTTTATGATTATCGCACTACCCAATCTCGACGGGAGTTTTACTGTCACGATGTTTCATCCTTATGGCGGCGATTATGGTTTTGATGCGCTGGATACACGCGAAAAAGTAAAGCAGTTTTTCGAGGAACAGTTTCCCGACCTGCCGCCTCACGCACCTACCTTGCTCGACGATTATTTCACCAACCCCGTAGGCACTTTGGGTACGATTCGATGTTATCCGTGGCAAGCTTTTGGCAAGGCACTTATCATGGGCGACGCTGCTCACGCTATCGTTCCATTCTACGGACAGGGCATGAACGCTTCTTTTGAGGATGTAACGGTTTTTGATGGTATTTTGGATAAACATGAAGGAGATTGGAAACGTGTTTTTACTGAATTTCAAGATACCCGCCAGCCCGATGCCAATGCTATCGCCGAACTCGCAGTAGATAATTTTCATGAAATGCGAGACCATGTAGCCAACCCCGTTTTTTTGAAAAAACGCCAACTCGAAATGCAATTGGAACAGACTTTTCCCGATTATTATTCTAAGTATTCGCTCGTCACTTTCAATGAAAACCTAAGCTACGCAGAAGCAAGAAACAAGGGACGCCGACAGGATGAAATTTTGATGAATCTATGCGAAAATCATGATGGTAAAGAATGGGATTTGAAACGAATTGTCGAGTTGATGGGTTGACGTTAAGGTTTTTGCGAAGCAAAAAAAATCGTCAATACATCAACACATCAACACTTTCACTATGAAAAAAATAGGTATTATAGGTTACGGAAATACAGGTCAATTTTTATGCAAAAAAATACTTACGGATGTGAAGTATTCGCGTGAATTTGACTTGGCTTTTGTGTGGAATAGAAGTATTGAGAAATTGGCAGCAGATAAAGATATTGTATCTGAAAAATATTGGTTGCGTGGCGAAGATGCGGGCGAGGCATTTCAAAATTACGTTGGAAATGACGGCGAAATTGATATGATAGTAGAAGTCGCGCATCCGAATGTAGTACGCGATTGTGGTGCTTTGTTTTTAGAATATGCGGATTTATATGTGGCATCTATTACGGCATTAGCGAATGCGAATACGGAAAAAATTCTCCGAAAAAAAGCTAACACATTCGGCGTGTACCTGCCCGCAGGCGCAGCGTGGGGCATTCACGATGTACAAAAGATGAATGCGCTTGGTACGCTACGCAGTTTGAGTGTCACGATGCGTTTTAATGCGGATGCGCTACGATTGAAAGCACCGTTGAAAAGCGAATTGGACGCCTATATTCAATCGAAAAATACCGACGAATTGGTTTTGTATACGGGCAATGTCCGCGACCTCGCAGCACTCGCGCCCAATAATGTGAATACGATGACTTGTCTCGCTTTGGCAGGCAGCGATATTGGTTTGGATGGTACACAGGGCTGCCTTATTGCTCAAAAAGAACACGACGCACACATCATTGATATTGAAGTGGAAGGACCAAACGGATTTAGCACCACCACCAGACGATACAATCCCGCTAAAAAAGGCGCAGTCACCGGAGATGAAACTTATAATTCGTTCTTAATCAGCTTGTTAAAAGCCGGAGGACAAGGCGCAGGGTTTCATTTTTGTTGAAGCGAGTTATTGGGTTACGAGTTAACTAGTTATGTGAAAAATAACTAGTTGACTCGCAACTCACTTAGGAACGACGCAAAAGTAAATTCAGATTTTGACTTGTTCTTTTTCCCTTTTTCTGCGTTGTAAAAATCCTTATATAACTCGTTATATGCGGTTTTTACGACTTGAAAAAGAAAAAAATAACGGCGTCAAGAACCTGCATCTATTAAAACCCTGTTCCTTAGTCATTTATCTTAATGAATTTCTGTGTACTTGAATGCCAGTTCTTGCCTTTTAATCGTAGGAAATAGGTACCTGCTGCAAGTCCTTTGACGGAGTAATTAAGCGAATTGGCACCTTCTACAAGGTTAGCTGGTTTGTTGAATAAAACTTTTCCTTCCATATTTAGAATAATAATATCTGCGGATTGATTGGTTTTGGAGAAAATACTCAGATTCACCTCCCCTGAACTGTTGACAGGATTTGGGTAGATATCAAGAATATCGCTCACCGTGCCATCGAAACAAGTGGTGCTGATTCTGATAATATTCGAATATTCGTAAGTGCCGTCTACGTCTACTTGCTTTAATCGGTAGTAATTTTGAACACTTGCATTGGCATCGCTAAAGTTGTAATTAACAACAGCTTGCGAATTTCCTGCGGCATTGAGGCGTCCTATTTCTGTAAAATTAATACCATTATAACTGCGTTCGATCACAAAGAAATCTGAATTAATCTCAGTAGCGGTTTGCCAATTTAAGTCTATCTGGCAGTTGCGTTCTTCGCCTGCAAAGCTGATTAATTCTACGGGAAGACCACACAATTCATTAAAGCATCTTGACAAATTACCATAGTTGCTTTCAGCGGTAATAATTCTGATAGGAACATCATTCTCTACAAAAACCTCACCTACGAAGGTAGGTGGAAAGATATCTTGTGAATGAAATACTATATCAAAACACTCGGTTTCGTCAGTAACATCCAAGGCTACACGTCCCACCGGAATCCATGTTTCTCTGGTTACAAACAAGCCATCGCCACCTTGCAATTCTATATTATATGAGACTACGGTATCGAGAGAACCCGTCAGATTATGCGGCGAATAGAGTGTAAAACCGAGTGGTCCGGGACCCCCAGCAACAAAGCCTGTCAATATTTCCTCTGCGATGGAAGGGTTGGCAAGTGCTTCACGATTGAAAGAGAAACGATAATTTTGTTCACTCATAAAAAAGCCGGGGTCCGAAGCAGACTTGACCTCAATATCAATCAAGACACCGAAAGGGTTTTCGCAAATAGGAGCTTGTGTGATGGTAAATCGAACCTCACTTATACCGTCTTGTGCATATAAATTGGTAAAGAGAATAGCGAGAATAGCGACTAAGAATAGTTTAGTTTTATTCATTATAAATAAGTTGTTTTGTAGAAAAAATTTAAATGGGGGGCTACTTGTAATTAAATTTTCTGGCTCTTTGATAAATGCAGTGATAACTATTTGTTGAGTTATTTAGCTGTATTTTTTTTCTTTAAAATTAGAAAAAATAAACGATAACTTGCTGATTATAAATCTATGAGGTTTTAAAAACCTTATAAGTTTGGAGCAAGAAACTCACATCAAAGATTTTCCACTGAATTTGTCAAAGAACCAATTTTCTTAAGTACTTATATTTGGCAGTGTTCAACAAAAATAGGGTGAGCTATTATACGCGAGTCGAAAGGCGAATCCCTTTTCATAAAAACATTCGCCTTGCGACTATTCCCTACTTTACTCGAACATCTCTTATATTTGAAGAAGATAAATAGAGACTTGGTAACGACGAAATAATAAATCCGTCATTTCGGCGAGCTTAGAGCATGTTCAAATTTTTTCAAACTGATAATCAATAGCTTATGTTTTTGACGAGGTATCAAAGAAGGCGTTTATCGGGATAAACAACTGATTTGATGTGAAGTCAAGTGTACAAGATATTAGTTTTCAGACAGAAAAAATTTAAACATGCTCTTATTTTTTCTTCTCCGATAGCTATACAGGAATGATTGATTTCAGAGGAAAAATAAAGACAAAAGAAGTCTTCCGGATAGGGGAGTTATTATCTTTTCATCCCTTAGTGTCTATTTTTTATATACGTATTTTATGACATAAAATTTCCGTTCATGTAAAGTACCTAATAATAGGACAAATTATTGCCTACAATCGTTGCACAAAGTAAGGGTAACAGCTAAATAAAATGATTCTTTGACAATTTTTGCAAAAAAATAAATTAGAGCATTTATTCTAATTTTCACGCTATTCCTCCCCCTTTATAGGGGCTGGGGGAGGAACACGCAAGGCACAGATATTTATTTCATTCAAAATGCAAAAATTGTTAAAGAGCCATTAAAATTAAGTCATTTAAGGGCAACTTTTGGTAAGGTGCAGGCTGGAAGCCTGTGTTACTTCCCAATCGCTTCCACCAAATTATCTGCAATTTTTGTCGTGATAATCATATTTTCCACAATCAGCGGATTGCTATGTGCGACGGGTTCATTTGGAATATCAACGACTTCGGCGGAGTTAAAAACCTTATCCATATCTACGATAAGAGGCAGTGTAAATGTGCCGTTTTCCGTGATTTCGATATTTGCATCAATCGTTTTTTCGCGGTAAAGTTCGTCTGTACCCGTGTGGTAGGTAATTTCTTCGTCGGGGTCCCCACCGCCTGGTGTTCCGTTGGCGTTTCTATCGAAAAAACCTTCAATTTTGGCAAAAATATAACTATTCCAACCCGACCAATAATCAATTCCACTACTTAGGACGTGGTCGCCCGAAAGTCCGTCATAATAGGCAGGGTCTTTGGCGTTCAAATCAGGGCTGACTCCAATACCGAACTTCACGCCCGTATACGTACCGACCACGATGTTATCAAAAGTGAAAGTTTCGCCTGCCGCTGCGGCAGCGGCATCGCTATGGCTTTTAAAGTTCACCAGCTCGATTTCACCAATTTGAACCTCTTCGCTGCCCTTTATTAGTCGAATGTCAGAAATATAAAATTGTAATTTATTGACATTCAATTTCTCAGCATCATTTAGGTCGAAATTCTGAAAGAGAATCATATTGCCACTTTGTGTTTGTGTTGTAAAATTCAACCCAAAACTACCGTCATCCGGCATCACACAACAATCGACCTCGTCATCTTTACAACAAGAAAATACGAGGATCGAGAACAGAGAAAATGCGAGTATTTTTTTCATAATAAAATTATATATAATGTAAACACGGGATAGAAGCACCGTGCTACGTTCAACGAATTGTAAAAATTCCGGGCGTATTGGTCACTATTTTTTCTATAATTAGGGCATCACTATCCGCCTCAAAATCGATGCCATCAAATAGAGAAAGATAATCTACATCTAATTGGATTTCGACATCAAAACTCCTTTCAAAACTAAACGTATCAATTAGACTAACTGTTCTCAAATTATCGTCACCAAGCACCCTAAAAACCTGCGAAGTCGTATCTGTGTCAGCAATAATGCTCAGGTCAATTTTCTGAAAACTATAACCTTCACTCGCGCTTACATACACCGTATCTTCCTGAATGCCAAGTGAATGGCCATCGGGCATCAGGTCGGCTTGGGCGGTATTGGCAGCAGCATTCAAGCCTACTTTGAATTGGACACCTACAAAATCTCCATACCCTGACACATCGCCGATTTCGTAAGAAAAACTATTCAATCTGACAAGCAAATAATTGTCTTCTACCACTTCGCCCGAAGGTTTGAGTGTGACTACATCGTTTACGCCTACGAGCGTACCATCTGCCTGCATAAGCTGAAAATCCGACACAAAAAAGCGTACATCATCCACTCGAAAGCGGCTGTTTCCGGCATCTAAATAAAACGAATCGGTGTCAATATCCGTAAAAAAACGCAGGTCTAATTTTGGATATTCGCAACAAGTTGCAGCACAATCTTTATCCGCACCCGGCTCAAAATTGGTCGCACTAGCATTCAGACAACCTTCTTTTCTCATGCAAGCAGAAAAGAGTAAAATTGTGAGTATTAAAAATGTAATTAGTAAGTTTTTCATTAAAGTATAAATTGGGAAAATGGCGAACTGTACAGCTTCATAATGGCGAACAACATTTATTTTACTTCAAAATACTTGTATAGTTTTTCGTTCCATCGGCGCACCATTTTACGAGCAAATTCCGGGGTCAGGTTATTGGAAGATAAATTGGCAAATACGCCTCCGGCACGCTGAAAATATGGAAACGGCGGTACTAATCTCACCGAGTTTTTATTACTAATCATAAGCCCTTTTATCCGCGAAGTTTTATCATTTTCCAATTCGCTATAATCTGCCAAAAAAACGCCCTTGTCGGTCAAAACGTTGCCCGAAACGCTCTTGCCTTCGACATCCGTGAGGCAACTAAGTGTATAGTCTTTTTGCAAAGAATTAGTGCAAGTATCGGGCATGAAATAGACTTCGGAAAAGGTGTAATTTTCGACAAATGCCTGTCTGATTTTATCATTCAAGCCCTGTGAAGTACTTTGCATTTTTGGAAGTGTTTTTTCGCGGATACGTTTTTTACTCGCCTCGCTTGCGTTGGGATTATTGAGGATGTTTTCGAGCTTTTTTACGGCTTTATCATTCGTTGTCATTCTCACAATCAGGACACCGTTTTTGAGGTCTTTTATCTGTTGCCGACCTTGCATGTCTCGCTGTGTGCGCGAGAGTTGTTCGACTGTTACGCTCATCGGGTCTATCAAGTCCTGATTATAAGCGATATTTGAAAGGAAAAGAAAAACGATGAGAATTATTGCATTTATTAATTTCATAATTATTTTTTTAATCGTAGCGTAACGCCTCCGGCTTGTGTTGCATACTACTCGTCAAACTAACGCAGCACAAGCCGGAGGCATTGCGCTACAGATTAATGGGGCAAAATAAAACGAGTTGGATTTTGTATATATTCATCAATTTTTTGAAATAGTAATTGTGGTTTATAAGGTCGCCAATTGACATCATTGAAAGGGGCATCAAAATGAACATGAAACTGCAAATTCGTCTCTACCATCTCTTCGATAACATGGTCGCGAAGGTTAATTAGACAAATCCAACCATCTTCATCCCGTACCTCTTCTGCCCATTCTTGATAATAATCATCATCGCCACCATGAAAATTTAGGACATTTTCCCCGATGATAATATATTTAAAAACCCCTTGTTCCATCATCAAATCTGCCACATCTCGTTTGATAAACATTACGTCATTTTGGATACAATCATTCCACTCACCAAGTAATTCGATGATCGCAAAACCTATGTCGTAATCTGCATAAATCACCTTCATATATAGTGTCGGCGAACCAAAGGCATCCCATTGAGGATGAATAAGATAGTTATATATTTTATGTGTAAATTCAAACTCGCTATTCTGATAATCATAGAAGGGCGAACGCTCGTCTTGAGAAGTGATATATCGGTCTCTCCAATTGTAAAATGGCTCTATCGTGTGCATGAAATTAATAAATAAATTTTGAATGACTCATTCAATGAGAATTGACTGACAACATAAGTATCAGCAATTAAATAAATGTATATTCTTCGCGTCGTTATTTTTTCTTTAGACGAACCAAATCTGACGCGAATACTCACTGTATTTAAGGAAAATTTAGTGAAACATATAAAAAAAGAACAATTCAGACGGGTAGATTATTTTTTTCGTCTTCCCTAACATAAAGGAAAAAGAACAAGTCGAGAATATACATTTATTTTGTTCCTGATACTAAACGAAATTTCCATGAAAAAGTTAGCGGACATTCACCTTTTTTATTACTTTTAGAGTGTGAAGAGTGGGAGAATAGCGAGTATAGAGTTTTTTTGTTTTTTTTTCGTAAAAATGCTTTTCTCTGAACTCCATACTCTCTAAGTGAAAGAAATTAAATAAATTGTTCCATAATGCGCCGTAATTTTTTCTTCTAAGGTTCTGCTGAAATAAAGATATTTATAAATTATTTTATAATAAAAAATATTTATAAATAATTCATTTTTAATAATAAATAAATTACAAAATAATTTTAATTAATTAAAAAATGGCTATATTTCAGTGCGACCTTCTAAAGAATTCAAAAAATCCTTGCATAGCATCGCTACGGAACTATTTTTTGTGTTTTTTAGAGGGAAAAAAAACAAGTATAATGGGACAAGTTATTTATTTTGTTCCTGATACTAACTCTTTTCTCACACACTCTTCACTCTCCAACTCTTCACGCTCTAAACATTTCATCATTGAACAATATTCCACTCGCCGAAAGGCTGCGCCCAAAGACCCTCAACGACTATATTGGTCAGCAACACCTCGTAGGCGAAAACGCTGTTTTGCGAAAAGCCATCGAAAGTGGGCGGATTCCTTCGTTTATTTTGTGGGGACCGCCGGGCGTTGGCAAGACTACCTTAGCACGGATTATTGCCAACCAATTGGAGCGTCCGTTTTACAGTTTGAGTGCTATCAATTCGGGGGTAAAAGACATCCGCGAAACCATCGAAAAAGCTAAAAAACAACGCTTTTTCAGCCAACCTAATCCAATTTTATTTATTGATGAAATTCACCGATTTAGCAAATCGCAACAAGATTCGCTGCTTGGTGCGGTCGAGCAAGGCATCATTACGCTCATTGGTGCCACGACCGAAAACCCCTCTTTTGAAGTCATCTCTGCCTTGCTTTCGCGAGCGCAAGTCTATGTATTGCAGCCGCATACGAAAGAAGATTTATTGAAATTGTTGGAACATGCGATTACAAATGATGAAGTATTGAAAACAAAAAAAATCGACCTAAAAGAAAACGAAGCCCTGCTTCAATACGCAGGAGGTGATGCCCGAAAATTGCTAAACATCATTGAAATACTCGTCAATGCAGCAACGAATGGCGACATTGTAATTGACAATAAAACCGTCACGGAACGTTTGCAAAAAAATATTGCGCTGTACGATAAAAACGGCGAAATCCACTACGATATTATTTCAGCGTTTATAAAATCTATTCGCGGTAGCGACCCCAATGCGGCGGTATATTGGCTCGCACGAATGGTAGAAGGCGGCGAAGATGTCAAATTTATTGCACGGCGACTGCTCATCGTTGCATCCGAAGATATTGGGCTGGCAAATCCGAATGCACTGCTACTTGCCAACAATTGTTTTCAAGCGGTCAATGCCATCGGTTTTCCCGAATCGCGCATAATTCTTTCACAAACAACGATTTACCTTGCTTGTTCACCCAAAAGCAACTCCGCTTATGCCGCCATAAAAGCCGCCCAACAAACCGTTCGTGAAACCGGAAATCTGCCCGTTCCGCTCTCGCTACGCAACTCACCCACGCGACTCATGAAGGATTTGGGCTACGGCAAAAACTATAAATACGCCCACGATTTCAAAGGCAATTTCGTCCCACACGACTTCTTACCCGAAGAACTCAAGGGCAAAAAATGGTACGAACCACAAGATAATCCACAAGAAAATACGCTACGCGCAAGGCTGAAAAAATGGTGGGGAGGAGAGAAGTGAGACACGAGATGAGAGACGTGAGAAATGAAGCGCAAGATTTTATTCTCACCTCTCACCCCTCTTGTCTCTCGTCTAAATCTTAACTAAACCGATAAGCCGAATTCTGTCCCAAATGAAGTCTAAGTTGAAGCCTAAGTTTTAAAAGAAAAATTCGGCTTCGCCGAATAAGTAAATTTAAACTTAATCTTAGACTTCAACTTAAACTTCACCGGTATCTATCATTTATCTCGACTTGCCTTCACAGACAAGCTCTATCTGCCTACCCCCCGGCATTGAGCGAGCAACTCTTAGTCGGCGAACCGACAACCGGTATACGTGGCATTTCACCCCACAAGGTTTATCCGCCTCTCGACTTGCGCCGAGACGCCGTGCGCTCTTACCGCACGTTTTCACCCTTACCTAAATTTTATGGCTTTACTGTTTTATTGCTTTATTGCTTTATTGTTGTATGCTTTACATTTTTTCGCGTAGCGAAAAAACAATATAACAATATAACAGTAAAACCACAAAACCCAGGCGGTTATTTTCTGCGACACTCTCTGTTGACAGCCTTTGCTGCCCCCCACCCGTTAGGTGGTGTGGTGCTCTGCGTTGTTCGGACTTTCCTCATCCCGAAACAAGTTCGGAACGCGATAGATTAGTTTAGTAATAATAGTACAAAGTTAGCACAAAAGAAGTTCGCGGAAGGTATTTTTTTTGAATAAAAAAACGGAATTGACCATTTCTCGGTTCATGGTGTAGAGAAAATTCATGAATTTCCTCTACGTATTTAGTGTGGATTCAGCACTTCAAACCCTATCCAAATTCCGAAAAATACCGAGCAACTCATGCGCCGTAGTTTCCGCTTCAACCTCTACATTCAAAGTACCAAGCAAAGACGTTGCTGCCTCACGTACAGGCACGCTTGGGTAATACGCATCACGCGCATGATGTACGTATTTTAGAACTAAAAAAGCATTGAACCATTGAAAAAAACGCTGTCGGAAAGTCACTTCATTCGCGGTGTGTTTTTGTATTTCTTTTATTTTTTGTATGAAATTATTTTTTAATAAAAACGTACGAATACTATCCGGCAATTCATCCGTAAAACGTATCATTTCGGATTCGTTTTTTATATCGTATAATGTATTTATTTTTTTTATAAAAAACTGTAAACCAATAAATACGTTGGGATGGTACGCAAGGTATGCACCGCCTGTTTCTATCAAATCACCGACCGCTTTACCCGTCCCAAATGGAACACGATACGAAGGTCGCGGTGAAGGGATGACGCGCGTTTTCTTCAATTCGGAAAAATGTCCGTGAGGGATAAATTTATGTAGAAAATAAAAATCTTCGCCGGCTTTACGTCGGTTCATGCCGCCTTGTTGTTGGTAGGCATCGGCACGTACTGCCATGCTCGAACCAATCGTTTGATATGCATGCGGAAAGCCCGCCCAACGCAGCGCATGTACATAGTAGCGCAAATACAATTCGTAATCCACAATCGCTGTATAAACCTCCGGCGCATATACCTTGCCATGCGTTGGGTGTTCAAAATAAATGCTACACGCCACCGTATTCGCATGCGTCTGAAAATGCCCTTCGATTTCCTGCAAATAATTCCTATCACAAGCCGAATCTGCATCGAAACAAGTAATCACGCCGCGCGGACTTTCGACCATTTCCAATCGCCTGACGGCTTCATCCATGCCTATTTTTCGTGCCAAACCTACGCCTGCATGTTTCTTGGGCATATCAGCGTGGTACAGCGCGAAGCACTTGAATTTAGCGTCTGTGTTTTGAGGTATCCATTCGCTTAACTGCTTGACAGTCAGTTGATTTTGTTGTTTTATTTCTGGCGCATCGGCTTCCGAATCATTGACCACTACGATGACTTCAACCGCACAAGAAGGCGGCACACAATCGCGCAATGCCTGCACGCTTGACACCACATCTGGCTCATCGTGGCAAGGGATAACGACCACAATCCCCAAATCTATATGAGGTTTTTCCGCGATTTGCGACGGATAAAGTGCGTGTCTTTCTAAATAATTCATTTCTAAATAATGACTACTAACTGGACTTTAGACATTGGGTAATTAGGGAACTGGGTAATTGGGTAATTGGGGAACTGGGTAATTGGGTAATTGGGTAAATCGCTCATTATCAATAATTTAAGTTAATTTACATTTTATTTTAAATTAATTTTATTACAATTTTTATTATGCTGATAAATAGCGAATTATGCTTTCGTTAGCCTAATTAGGGAAGACGAAAAAAATAATCTACCCGTCTGAATTGTTCTTTTTCTTATATGTTTCACTTAGTGAAAGAAAATAAATAACTTGCCCCATTATGCTTGTTCTTTTCCCTTCTAAGGTTCTGCTGAAATAAGGATATTTTTAAATTATTTTATAATAAAAAATATTTATAAATAATTCATTTTTAATAATAAATAAATTAAAAAATAATTTTAATTAATTAAAAAATGGCTATATTTCAGTGCGACCTTAGAAGAAAAAATTACGGCGCATTATGGAACAATTTATTTAATTTCTTTCACTAAATCTTCCTTACGTAGCTCGGCTATGCGCGTCAAATTTAGCCAAACATAAAAAAGATAACTTCTTCATTTGGGGTAGATTATTTTCTTCCTCTTCCCTAACGTAATGCCTCCGGCTTGCGCTGCGTTAGTTTCTAAGTAGTATGCTATACAAGCTGGAGGCATTGCGTTACGGCAATACATTCCAAGATTAGGGTGATATACCGCTATTAGTATCTTTCAAATCGAAAAAAACTCCTCTCCCACGTACAATTTTTCTTTTTATTGCGTTATAGAATCGCTTAGTATCAGGAATTAAATAAATGTACATTCTTCGCGTCGCTATTTTTTCTTTAGACGAACCAAATTTGACGCGAATACTCACTACTTAAGGTGTCAATATAGCGCAGTACAGGCTGGAAGCCTGTGCTACTTTTCTTTAGGGAAGAGGAAGAAAATAATCTACCCTAAATGAAGAAGTTATTTTTTTTATATGTTTGGCTAAATTTGACGCGCATAGCCGAGCTACGTAAGGAAGATTTAGTGAAACATATAAGAAAAAGAACAATTCAGACGGGTAGATTATTTTTTTCGTCTTCCCTTAAAAAAAAGATAACAATATACCCAAAACTACGTAGAAACAACAAAGAATTAATTTATATTTCAATGATAAATAAACACGTACTTTCTGTATTTTCTCTACTGATTTTTAGTGCATTTCTCATCGCTCAACCAGTAAACGACGAATGCGCCAATGCCATTCAACTTACCGATATTACGGATTGGTGTTCTGCCCCGAGCGAGTTTACGAATGTCGGCGCAACGGCTTCTTCTTTTGGCGCAGCTTCCTGCTTTTCCAATGCTAATAATGACGTTTGGTTTAGTTTTACGGCGTTGGCTTCAGATGTAACGGTGGCAGTATTGGGTGCAGTTCCGATTGCAGCTGGTGGCACACTCAACAATCCCGCAGTTGCTTTGTATTCAGGCGATTGTGACGATGTAATTAGCGAGTTGCAGTGCGAAGCCGATTTGATAAATAATAATATTATCGAAATGTATCGAGGCGGATTGACCGTAGGGGAAACCTATTATATTCGCGTCAATGGTCGTTCCAATAATACGGGGACTTTTGAGTTGTGCATCAACAATTATTATCCGCCAGTAGATCCGGGTTCGGATTGCAACTTGGGCGCGATTTTGTGTGATACCGCACCTTTTACGATACAAAGTGTGGTCGGCGCAGGGAGTGACACCAATGAGGCTGACGGGAGTTGTCTCGGTGCATCTGGTGGTTCGGAAACCAACTCAACGTGGTTTTCATGGACTGCCTCGAATAATGGTGCGCTGAACTTCATACTTACCCCAACTAACCCCGAAGACGACCTCGATTTCGTGCTTTACGAGCTGCCGAATGGTTTGAATAATTGCGCTGGAAAGCAAGTATTGCGCTGTATGGCTTCGGGAGATTTTGGTACTTCGGGCGCACCCTGTATGGGCGCGACCGGGCTCGCTGCCAGCGCAACTGATACCGAAGAGGCACCGGGTTGTAGTGCAGGTGACGATAATTTTCTCGCACCGCTTCAGCAGGATGCCGGAACGAGTTATGCCCTTCTTATTAATAATTTTACTTCTACGGGAAATGGTTTTTCTATGTCTTTTGGTGGTACGGCGCAGTTTGTCGGACCAAATGCTGATTTTACAGATAATGACCCGGACGATACGGTTTGCGCTGGAGAGTCTATTACTTTTGAAGATAATTCGGCCTTTTCGCTGGGTCCGATTATGGGCTGGGAATGGAATTTCGGTGTGGGCGCAGTGCCACAGACGGCTACGGGCGCAGGTCCACATGCGGTTCAGTTTACGCAGCCGGGGCAGATTTCGGTGGTTTTGCGTGTCGAAACCCAATTGGGTTGTATCGTTTCTCATGTAGTCGATTATACGATTGACGCTTGTTGTGATGGGGTAAATGAGATGTTTTCCTCATTTACGCAAAATAACCTTGATTGTGCCGACGATGCCGATGGCGCGATTGATGTGACCGTTTCGGGTGGTACGCCGCCTTTTGAATTTGAATGGTCAACGGGCGATACTTCGGAAGACCTCAACGACCTCGTTCCCGGCAATTACCTCTTGACGATTACCGACCAAATCGGTTGTAATGCCATGTATGATATTGACATTTCAGGTCCGCCATTGTACGATTATGCCGAAGCTATCACGATGCCCACTTGTGGCGGTGGTACAGATGGCGCGATTGATTTGACCGTAGGCGGCGCGACTCCGCCGTACACCTTCGCATGGGCGCAGAATGGTGCGCCTTTCGGCGGAAATACAGAGGATTTGACGAACATTCCCGTAGGCGATTATTCGGTTTTAATTACAGATAATAATAGCTGCGAAATCAGCCGCGATTTTGAAGTTCGCGAATTGGAATTGATACTTGACCCTGATGCCAATATCGTTTTACCAAGTTGTAATGGCGCGAGTGATGGTACGATTGAATTGAATATTACGAATGGTTTGCCACCCTACGAATTTGATTTGAACGATGGAAATGGCTTTACGAGTAATAGTATTATTCAGAATGTAGCGGCAGGAACATACACCGTTACCGTGCGTGATGCCAATATGTGTATGGGCAATATCGACATCGAAATCATGGAACCGGATGTACTCGAAGTCACGCTGGATGGCATGGACATCAGTTGCTTTGGTTATGATGATGGCTCGGTTGATGCTACTACGATAGGCGGCACAATGCCCTACTCCTACTCATGGAATCCTGTGCAAACCGATACGTCCAATCTGACCGATCTTTCAGCTGGCGATTATACCGTTTCTGTCACCGACAACAACGGTTGTACGGCTACCGCGATGGCCACGATTATCGAACCGCTTGCCGTGAATATCGACTCCATCATGACGGCAGATAATGCATGTTTTGGTGGAACGGATGGCGCACTGACTATCTTTCCTTCGGGTGGTAGTCCGCCGTTTCAGTATAGTTCCGATGGCATTACTTTTCAAGATAGTCCGACCCTCACAGGCTTGTCTTCGGGTACGGTGACAGTGACGATTAGAGATGTATTTGGTTGTGATTTTTCTGCGGAAACAACTATTTCGCAACCCATCGAACTTATCCTCAATGCAGGTAATGACGTGGAAATTGATCTTTCTTACACCACTGACCTCGACGCCGTTCTCACCAATTCAAATATCGAACATACAATAGTATGGACGCCAGAAATAGGCTTGAGTTGTACCGATTGTTTTGACCCAACCGCCGCACCGCCTATCACGACGACCTACGTAGCGACTATCACAACAATTGAAGGTTGCACGGCTACGGATTCGGTGACGGTGACGGTCAACGATGTGCGTCCGGTTTATATTCCAAATGTATTTTCTCCAAATTTTGATGGCTCAAACGACAACTTTACTGCCTTCGGCGGACAGGCTGCCACGCTCATCAAAGCGTTTAGAGTTTTTGACCGCTGGGGTGGTCTGATGTATGTAGCAACCAATATAGACCCAAACAACTTATCTGTCGGATGGGATGGCACAAATAATGGGCGCGAAGTCGGGCAAGGCGTGTATGTATATCACATTCGTATAGAATTTTTTGATGGAGAAATATTTGATTATCAAGGAGATGTGATGGTAGTTAGATGATTTTTGGACTTAGGGAAGAGGAAGAAAATAATCTACCCCAAATGAAGAAGTTATTTTTTTTATATGTTTGGCTAAATTTGACGCGCATAGCCGAGCTACGTAGGTGAAAGAAATTAAATAAATTGTTCCGTAATGCGCCGTAATTTTTTCTTCTAAAGAATTCAAAAAATCGTTGCATAGCCATAGCTACCGAACTATTTTTTGTGTTTTTTAGAAGGGAAAAGAACAAGCATAATGGGGTAAGTTATTTATTTTCTTTTACTAAATTTGACGCGCATAGCCGAGCTACGTAAGGAAGATTTAGTGAAACATATAAGGTTCTACTGAAATAAGGATATTTTTAAATTATTTTATAATAAAAAATATTTATAAATAATTCATTTTTAATAATAAATAAATTACAAAATAATTTTAATTAATTAAAAAATGGCTATATTTCAGTGCGACCATATAAGAAAAAGAACAATTCAGACGGGTAGATTATTTTCTTCCTCTTCCCTAATGTTAGGGATGCGTTCGACTGTTGTATCATTATTCAAGACGAAGTCTCGCATAAATATCGCCTGAACGTTCGTGTGCATGGAAGCCACGCAATACGGTTCGCATGGCGTGGGTGTTGACCCATCTTGGACTGGCAAATCTGGTTTGGTCTTCGTAAGTCCATTTGTATTCGTAATTGCCAAATTGTTCTAATTTGAAGAGGCATTCGAGGGCGTACTGCGGTGCGTGGCTCATGTAGCCAAAAGCTATTGATTTGAGGACATAGTCCAATCCTGATAAAATTTCTACTTCGTAACCCGATGCGCTGATTTGACAAAAATCGGGTATTCCATGACTCTTAATTACTTCGTCAAAAGTCGTGATTTCTACGGGTTCTTCTTTTTCCCATTTTTGGTTGGATGATTGGTTTTGGCTGACGGCTATACGCGCTGTACCTTCGGTGAGCGTGCCTGCGCCGGGCGTGGCTTCATTGACGTGCATGATGCTCATGCGTTTTTCGTCGCCGAGTGCTTTTCTGATGGGATGTAAGTTGTTATTGCCTACAAATCGCTTTTCAATACGTATCATGCGGTCTGATTGTGGCTCTATACAGACGACTTGTGCGCCGAGTGCAAGCCATGCTTCCGTGCGTTGCCCCATGCCTGCGCCTATATCATAGCATATATCGCCGGGTTCGACGAGTTCGCTATAAAATTTCTTCATTTGCCGCTTGCCAAATGGATTGGCATTTTTGGTAAACCATGTGCGTGCAGTATTGATAGTATGTTGAAGGTCGTTTGCCATAGTTAGAATTTGCGATTTGTTCTTGGAGACGCAAATTTAAAGTTATTTTTAGATGAATCGGCAGAAATAGCTCTTGGGGAGTGATTTGTGGCTGAATTTGTCCTGTTTGTCTCACTACTTATGCTTTATTTTTTCATTTATTTGAAAATGTACTTGCTCCTCAAAACCTTTCCCAATCAGCGAAGCCAAACAATCCAACAATTTGCGAAGCAAAAACAATCACCCAAGTACGTCCACTTGTTTTACGAAAGGCTGATTATACAATCGCTTGCCTGTGGCTGCGTGAATGGCGTTCGCTACTGCGCCGCCTGCCGGTGGAAGTGTGGGTTCGCCCAAGCCTGTGGGCGAGTTATAGCTCTTCACAAAATGCGTTTCTACTTGCGGAGCTTCGCCCATACGTATCATGCGATATTGATGAAAATTACTGTATTGTGGTTTTCCGTTGACGAATGAAAAATCGCCGTACATTGCGTGTCCAATACCGTCAATGACGCCACCTTCAATCTGGTTTTTCGCTGCAATCGGATTCACGACAATGCCACAATCTATCGCACAAATCACTTTTTTCACTATTGGATTACCATCTTCAATGATGACTTCTGCGACTTCTGCCACGTAAGTATTATGCGAATAATAAGCACTAAAACCTTGATAAACACGGTCAAGCGCATTGCCCCAACCAGATTTTTCGACAGCGAGTTTTATCACGTTTTTTAGCTTTTCCGGTTCGTATTCGAGCTCACCAACGGGGTTATTGATGGCATTATCGAGTAAAGAAAGACGCATTTCTACCGGGTCAACATTTATAATATGCGCCAACTCGTCAAAAAACGCTTGTTCGGCAAATGCCAAGAAATTGGTCACGGGCGCACGCCACGCACCTGTTGTGATATTGCTTTCGAGGTTGTGGCTTTCTACGAGTACATTTTCGATACAGGCTGCCGGAAAATTTTGTGCAATAGAATCCCACATGCCACCATTCACAAAAGCCTCCGTGAGGTGATAACCCGTTATTTTATTATCTTTTATCGCTGCGCGAAATTTGTATTTAGAACAAGGTCGATACGTACCTGCTGTCATATCATCTTCTCGCGAAAAAAGTACTTGAACGGGCGTTTTTGCCAAACTTGAAATTTCGGCAGCTTCTTCCGCAAAATCTCCATATAATCTTCTACCAAAACCACCGCCCATGCGCGTCATTCCAATATGAATATCTGCCTCCTCACGATTGAGCAATTTGGCGACTTTTTCGCGTGTCCATGCCGGCGTTTGGATGGGTCCGAGTAGGTCTACTTTTTTAGCCGTCACATCGGCATAAAAATTCATGGGTTCGAGGCAATTATGCGGTAAAAATGGTGCTTCATACACACGCTCTACCACCGAATCCGCTTCGTCGAAAGCACGTTTTACATTGCCATCTTCGCGCTTGGGTTCTTTGGCACGCTTATCCAGCAAAGCCGTCATTTTTTTACTGTGTTGCTCGGTATTTTCGAGTGTTTCAGCCGTTTTCCAATTGGCTTTAAGGGCTTTTTTGCCTTGCATCGCTGCCCAAGTTGAGTTGGCAAGTACCGCGACTTTATCACCAAATTTTAGGACTTCGCTAACGCCTTCCACTGCCTTGGCATCCGCATCATCGTAATCCACCAATGCTTGCCCAAACGCTGGCGGACGTAGTACTGCGGCGTATTTCATCCCTTCTTTTTTCGTATCAATACCAAATAAAGGTTTCCCCGTAATGATATTTTCTATATCGACATTGCGGGTATCCGTGCCAATGATTTTAAAATCTTTCGGGTCTTTCAGTTCTACATTTTCCGGCACATCCAACTTCGCAGCATCGGCGGCTATTTCGCCATAAGTCAACGTTTCTCCTGTTGCATTTTTAATGACGCCTTCTGACACCGTACATTCCGAGGCATTGACTTCCCAACGTGCCGCCGCTGCATTGACGAGCATCTGACGCGCCGTAGCTCCTGCCATCCGCAAGCTGTCCCAACCTTTTCGTATCGACTGACTACCGCCCGCCACTTGCCGTTCAAAACCATCACTCAGAGGTGCTTGTTCGACCACGACATCCTTCCATGCCACGTCCAATTCTTCCGCAACAATCATCGGCATCGAAGTCTTGACATTCTGCCCGATTTCAGGGTTGGGCGACATGATAGTGACCAAGCCCGTATCGCCGATTTTCAGAAAGGCATTTATGTTATACCATGCGTCGGGAATCGCTTTTGCCACCTCTTTTACTCCCTTTTCCGTAGCCGATACACAACCCGCCAACCAACTGAATCCTAACATCATTCCGCCACCTGCGGCACCGGATATTTTTAAAAATGACCTTCTATTATGTGCTGTTTTGATAAGCATAGTTTTCTTTTTTTTGAAAATTTAAATTGAATCACGCAACCCACGTAGCACGGCACTTCCAGTCCGTGCATCTGTAGAACGGTGCTTCCAGTCCGTTCCGCGTTAGTTCGACAAAATATACGCGAGGCACGGGCTAAAAGCACCGTGCTACGTGCATCATAATTTGGCTGCCGTCTTAATGGCTGCCTTAACTCTTGTATAAGTGCCACAACGACAAAGATTCCCTTGCATTGCCACATCAATATCGTTGTCAGAAGGCGAAGCATTGGACTTCAACAAAGCCGCCGCATTCATAATCTGCCCGGCTTGGCAATAACCGCATTGTGGTACATCGTGCTTGCGCCATGCCTCCTGAAGCGGATGGCTGGCATCTTTAGAAAGCCCTTCGATTGTCGTAATTTTTTTGTCGCCGACCGACTTGACAGGAACAGAGCAGGAGCGCATCGCATCGCCATCAACGTGTATCGTACATGCACCGCACTGCGCGATACCGCAACCGTATTTCGTACCGACCAGATTTAAGTGGTCGCGCAATACCCATAATAAAGGGGTGTCGGGACTTGCGCTGACTTCGTGGGATTTACCGTTGACTTGTAGCGTATAATTTGCCATAATTTGATGTTGGAAATTTCAAAAACAAATTCCATTTGAGACCTATCAAGTAGAGAAAATTCACGAATTTTCTACTTGATGGCTTCTGGATTTTTTTGATTGTGGGAAATTTTTATAAAGTTAATATTTTTTTTGGAAAATGTTTTTATCGCGTATTATTTTTTTGAAATTTAATAGTAGCGCGACATTTTCGATCCGTGTCTCGCAAAACGGCGCTCTTGTACCTTCTCCTTGCGTTTCACTTCTTTGCAAAGGTGTAGTAATTGTTCGTTTGATTTCATATCGCACCAAATCGTACTGACGGCTAAAGTCGTCGGTACGGTGTTACCGATATTTCTCCTTTTCGTCTTTTAACAAAGGAAAATCCGTATCAAAATTCGCATTCAAAATAGCGCGATAAAAATTGACAGGACTAATGCTATCGTATAATTGTGTATAATTTTTTTTCGGAAAATAAAAAGCCGCTAAAATCGAATATGCTGCTTCGTCCTTCGCTTCACCTTCTAAAAAACGAAAGCCGTGGTCGCCATGCAAAATAATAATCGGCGGCGTTTCGGATGAATTTAAAATATCCTCTACCGTATTCATTATCAATTGATTAGTATAAACCAATTGGTCGAGATAATGGGCTGTATTGCTCCAATGCTTTTCTGCTTCGCGTCCTTTTTTAATATTTCCTTCGCGGTCAAAAAAGTAAGGATAATGCGGAATCATCAAGTGTGCGTACACATAAGTAGGCGGCGCACTCCTTCGTTTTGCGAGGGTTTTCATTTCATCCAATACCTCAATTGCTGCCTCGTGATGCGTCCAATTTCTTTTTTGCTCAAAATACACATCCAACACCGTTTTGCGAATCATGAAACCTAAAAGAGACGTTTCGGGAATCCCCGAATATTCGCGCAAAGCCGACTGGTCAAGCATATCAAATACCGACAAATTGACCATCTCATATCCCATCGCTTCAAAATCCTTAAAAGTCCGCGCATTGCGAATGGCTGTGAGCGCGATGAGGTAGGCAGGGGCGGTTTCTTTTTCGCCGTCCTCAAAGTTCCAAAAATAATCGCGATTCATCATAGCCGGCACCACTTGGCGCGTATGAAAATAATTGCCTTGTGCGTGTTTGGCGACATGGAAGCCTTTGGATGTCAAGTGGTTAGTAAATTCTTCATTATCAAAATTCCAGTGTTTTTGTAGTGCGTCTGCACCCGTGTAGGAGTCCATTAGGATGTGATAAACGGAAGGTTTTTCGTCTTTATTTTTAGCGTAATTTTGACCTTCATAAGCCATAAATTCCGCTTGTATGGCAGGATACCATTGCTGAGTTTGATAATAATTCCATGCGATTTTTCCGCCTTCAAATAGCAGTAAAATCAACACCAACGTATTCAAATATTGGTGCAATATAGCGAATGTCTTTTTTGATTTAAATAAATAAACAGCCCATCCACTAAGCAAAGCCGCAATGAACAACAAAAAATAGCGATGCGAACGCAGAAATTGTAAACCGTCGATTTTTAATACATTTAAATAAAAATGAAAATAGAATAATAGGAAAACAAGAACGGTGGTGCTGAAAATAGAGGTTTTTGCGATATTTTTTTCTTCTTTTATAAAAGATAAAAATAATTTAATTCCGAAAAAAACAACTATGCTCAATAGTGTTGTCACACCCAAAAGTATCAACACATCTTTTGCCTCAACAAACAGCGTTTCATACTGATTGATGCCATACAAAGTAAAGTACAAACCCATCAGAAAAGGATGTAGTGGGTAGGTACTCGTTATTTTTTTTAGCAAATCGGACATTGCGGCAAAGGTACATTGAGAACGGGAGATTAGGGAAGAGGAAGAAAATAATCTACCCCAAATGAAGAAGTTATTTTTTTTATATGCTTGGCTAAATTTGACGCGCATAACCGAGCTACGTAAGGAAGATTTAGTGAAAGAAAATAAATAACTTGCCCCATTATGCTTGTTCTTTTCCCTTCTAAAAAGCACAAAAAATAGTTCTGTAGCTATGGCTATGCAACGATTTTTTGAATTCTTTAGAAGAAAAAATTACGGTGCATTATGGAACAATTTATTTAATTTCTTTCACTAAAGGGAAAACTTCTCGTCTGAGATTTTAAAAATGTCTGACGAGTAAGCATATCTCCCAAAGTTAAAATTAATACATATACGATTCCCGTAAAATATGGATTTGAGACAAAAAAATTACTTATTCCATTGACAATCATTTTCATATAAATTAATAAATTTATTATTCGTTAAAATAAATTTTATTAATTCTTTTTTAATATAAAAATACTTTTTATTTAACTATTATTAAGAGTATCTTTACATCACAAATGTATCAATTAAAATCGCTTTTTGTAAAAACAATTCTAATATTATTCTTTGACGCCTAAAAAATCCAAATACCTCACTTATTTCGTAATTATTATATTGAACTTAATTTTTAACATAAGACTTTTCCTGAAAAAAATAATAAGTTCCACAATTTCGACGAAGTTATTTTGTGCTTAGTTTTTTTCTTAGAAATGAGTGTTCCGAAAGCATTTGGGACGACTGTTTTCACGGAAGAAAATAAGCATGCAAGAAGTCGTCAAAATATAAAAATTATTGTTTTTTTTATTAGACTTTATTTAGGAGTATTTTGTATGCATGGAACTTTTGTATTTTTTCGATAATCGAGCCTCATTTTGAGCCGCATACCCTACGGTACGGGGCGAAAAATAGGTGAAGAGTATCGGAAAAAGACAAAGTTAGCTGCATACA
>Ga0209185_1000455_pt1 | contig 48412 bp, 49 predicted proteins | sample SidtaG_2_FD_187425 | JGI IMG/M metagenome (GOLD analysis project Ga0209185, IMG submission 187425) | Marine algal microbial communities from Sidmouth, United Kingdom - Sidmouth_Asex2 metaG (SPAdes) (version 2) | ecosystem: Host-associated > Algae > Red algae > Unclassified | place: Sidmouth... | reverse complement strand
TTTCGCAGAAATAATTTTACAAATTTAAATTCCTTTTTGATTTCAAAATCTCGATTCAAATTAGAATCTAATGAAATCATGTTTTTATGATGAGCAAAGCGATCACAATTCCCAATTTGAATAATGCTAGTAATTTCTTCCCGAGACCGCAGTTCATAGTTTGCTATATCTATGTTAGGCGGGTTTTCTTCCATTCCTCCTTCGTTTCCTGCGCTTAGATTTTTATACGGGTTTTTCGATTCCTTCCACTTCACGGGGAAGTAGGTCGTATTGGCCTCATAGTTATCCAAAACGATGCTCCCAGTTTTACAAGCAGCATAGCATCCCACATGTTTAAAAATTCTAAGGAAAGGAGATAGAGTAGTTTGTTCATCTAACTCACCATAACTCGAACAATTCGTTGGCAATATTATTTCACCTGGCGATAAGTTTTTTACAGATTCTACGACCTGACGCGCACGTTGTGCACAAGGTAAATGCGCTTGGTACCGAATGGGTACTATCATGGCGTATATGACTAGGAGCAGAATCATACATAGTTCTTTAAACCCTTTAATTGGAGAGGCCTGCGCCGAAAAGAGAATCGTTAGTAAACAAATAAAAATCATCAACCGTCCCTCTAGTTTTGAGCCGCCGGCCATGGCTTCGTTCCCATTAAAAAATAAGAAAATAGCCGTGAGAAAGACAAGTAATAATCCTAGCCCTTTTAACCGATTTGGATTTTGTATGAAGCGGTATAGAGCATGTAGCAGCACTAAAAGCATTACATAAAATACAAGGCTCAAGGCTGGTAACTCTTCGATACTGAAGCTTTGTAATATGCTTAATTCTCTTAAAAGTGTGAGTTGTTCTGTATCCCATTTATCCTGCCATATTGAAGAGTCACTTGACTGCCTACTAATAAAAAAAAGAAGAAACAAAAGGGTTGGTGCAGCGACTAATAATAAATTTTTAGCTACAGATTTGAAATGAGAAAGAGAAAATAAGTTCTTATTTATCGTACTAGATTGTACCAAAATGAAAATTATGGCAAATACGAAGGGAACCGGGTGGCAAAAATAGAGTAGAAGTAATATGAAAAAAGATGGTAATCCTTGACGATTGCTTTCAAGAGATTTCGATTGATGCCAAGCTATGAGAAGGAGTAAAAAAACGATACCCCATAAAAAATTATAAAACCCAAAAAATAAGTGATAACCGTAGGTAAACGTAAAAATAAAACTGCTGAGATAAACTGATGATGATTGAATGCATTTGAGCGCGAAACGAAATGAAAGAGCTAAACTGACTATAAGAATGCTGATAAAAATTTTCTCGGCGATTAAAGGAGAAAAGACGAATTGCAGTAAACCAAGAATGATGGTAGAGAACCAATTAGGAAAGGTGTCTAAATTAATTTCGTGAAAACGAAGGGCTAAGGAATCGCCTTGTAACAGTTCGGTCAAAAGGTTTGCATTGTACAAATGACTCGGCCCGTCCTGAGTGATAAAAACAGGTAACGACCAAATGATAACAACCTGTATCACTAATAATAAAGAGAAAGTAATTTTTTCTGCTTTGGTAGAATATGAGGTGGTCCAATGCATTTGGTAATACGAATATATAACTTTGGTTCTAGCATCCGACAATAGATGTTAGTACCAATTCGATCCTTCTCTATTTTTGAAAAAATACTTGGCCTTTATTAAAAATGATAGCTCACGCCCAAACCAATTAAACGGCCTACATACCGAAAGCGTTGATTGATTCCTGGCTTAGTTTGCAACACTTCTTCGGTGGTAATTTCAGCATAGGATTTTTGATAGGTCAATCGTGCACCCCATTTTTTTGTAAACTGATAGCGTACATAAATATTACTCAAAAGAGAACCAAAATTATTAGCGTTTACTGCTAGCACATTGAATTGAGTGGGGTTTACCTTGGCTGTTTGCTCTTGCCCGTTAGAAATAAAAGTAGGACTTCCATTGGGACCGAAAGAAAACCCAAAAGCGTCTATATCAAAACCTGCTTGTAATTTTGGAGTGATTTGATACCCGATAGTTAGAAATGTATTGACAGAATAAATAGCAGGTGCGGGTGCTAAAATTGAATCCTCGTCAGCAGTATTGTAGAACTGAGGACGGGACGATACGAAATAAACATCCTTAGCTCCAAAACCGTTAAAACGAAGCCCAGTACCTAAGTTAATATTCTTCAAGATTTTTTTGGATTTACTCAGTGTCCAACTTCTATAATAACCAGCACTTACTACAGAAGCATCACTGTTGATTCCGTATCCAAGCTCAATCAATGAACGAGCTTTTTTTGGCTTTTTTTCTTCTTGTGAAAATAAAATAAACGGCGCCAAAAAAAGCAATCCTACAATAAGCCCTATAGATTTCTGAGACATTAGATGTAGACGATAACGAAATTGCTTGCTTACGGTAAGAAAAAACTATGTAAGCTTATTTCTTTTCTAGTACACATCGGAAACCAATCCAATTAGTAGGTTTAGTATACTCGAAATTTTTTTCTATAGCAATTTCATCAATTCTATGTTGCCAACTGCCACCTTTCGCAATTCCTTTTTCGGCTACCATTTCGGCTACATTACCAAGTAAATTGAAAAATCCACTTGCAGATTGTCTTAACGAATTTACCGGTGCGGTTATATCGTTTTTTTCTTCAACACCTGTTGGTTTTATCTGAATGATACTAAAATCTTTGGCAGTAGAAATGCTTAGGTCGAATGATTCTCTTGTGGCTAGCTCAGTCCATTCTTCTTTAGAAGGTAATCGACAGCTATAGGTCGGGAGCGTTTTATTATTCTTAGTATTTATACGCAATCCTTCATTGATTCTATTTGCACGCCACCTACAATATGCAGTGGCCTGCTTGTACGAAATACCTACTACGGGATAATTATCATACGCCGTATGTCTGAGATAATACTTTTGAATCGCCTCGAATTTTTTACCTTCCCAAACATTCTCATCTGGAAATGTCGCTACATATTCCTTTGATTTTTTACCATATTCTTTTTCGCACCAACTCATATATGCTCGCCATTGTACATTGCTAACCTCTGTTACATCCATATAGGTATTTTCGGATATAATTCGTGATCGCTCAAGAGGTTCATATCCTTTTTTGTTGAAAGAAGAAAAGGTCAAAATCATTAAAATGGCAAGCACGCCAAGGCTTCTAAATTTCATAATTTTGTAATTTGAATCCTAAGTTACTAATATTAAGTTTTTTATACAGAACTTTCCTCTATTTGTTATGCCGAATATTTCATTACTGATTACTTTTACTAAGCATGAGGCTTTTTTTCATTATGGCTGTCACGCTTATCAGCCTGAGTGCAACAGCGCAAGAAATCACCATTCCCTATAGAAAAGGAAACCTCTGGGGTTTATGTGATACGAATGCCAAAATTATTGTTGAGCCACAGTATAGTAAAATATTTTATTTTAATAGAAGTACTAATTTTCCAACAGGAGGCTATTACGTTCATCAAAATAGAAGAGTCGGGATGCTCGTCGATAAGAAACTTATGGTGCCTACTGAATATATTTCTCTATCTAAATACCGTCAATTTATTCAGGCTAAAAAAGGAGACGGTAGATCTAATAATTATTATATTTTGAATAGCAAAGGTCAAATTATTCTGAAAAATATTCAGCGAATTTATAGCTACAAATCGCATCGCTATTCGCAAACCTATAATCAGTATAATAAAGATTTTTTTATCTATACAAGACTTATTGGTGGCTACTTATACCAATCACTTATATGGGCAGATAAGAAAGGCAATATTAAACGTACTATATTAAAAGACAAACGAAGCATATCGCACATCAACAGGCAGAACCAAATTATTGTCTATGACTTTGATGACTATAAAATTCAGTACGCTTGTGAATTTAAAAAAGAAGGTCTCGAGTTAAAAATGCTGAACAAGAAAAAAGTAAATATCGATAATTCATCAAACGAAATTTTTGAAGTAGAAAGTGAAGAAGAGCCTGAAATAGCAATGCCCCCTATGGATCGTGAAAATAAAAAGTATTACTACACCTATTACGCCTTAGAAGGTAAAAAACTATACGAGCATACTGGGCAAGGGAATGAAAAAAGTAAAAAAGAGAAAAAATTGGTTAGCAAAAATTGTGGTCAGTGTAAACTAATGAACTATAATCCTTCTGCTAAATATCAAAAATTAGGCCGTGCTGATGGTAAAACCTACTTTGCGAAAAACTATACATTGACTCGTAAAAATAAAAAGTATGGCATAGTAAGTAAGCTTTTTACTGTACAGCCAACTTACCGAAGTATAAAAACATTGGTAAACAAAACGCACAAACCGCCCGCCTATTCCGTACAAGGAGCTAAGAAAAATTCTAAAGAAATTGGCATCTTAAAAAGTAATGGCGAATGGCTTGTACCACTTACCAACCAATATGATGCTATTAGCCCTAGCCTACAAGACAATTATTACACTATTATAAAAAACGATAAATATGGCTTGCTGAGCCCCGAAGGAATTGAAGTTCTTCCGGCACGATACGATACACTACAGCGTATTGGCTACCTCAAATACGGTATAAAACAAAATAATAAATGGGGACTGTATCAAGGAAAAAGAATTGTTCTTCAACCCATATTGGATGACATGCCTACCCAAGCGAAATACTTTTACAGACGCTATAAAACCTATAAAGTAATGAACGAGCAGAATAAGTTCTTGGGTTATGCAAATGAACGTGGGTTAAAATATTATGAGAATTAAATTCTAAACAGCAGAAGATTCTTCGAGACTTCTGCCTGGTAATTCCGCACCTAGACAAAGGCTATTTGAATCTGTCCTCGTCTCGTGATTCACGTATACTCAAGTAAACGCCCACACCAAATAATATAGAAATAAGTCCTGCGAAATATGGTATTATGCTAATCATTTTTCTTTATTAATTTTAAGTATATGCCAAAGACTAAAATCGAAGGAACCCAAAGTCCAATGAAAGTTGCATCGGCTTTCTCTCCCTGAAAATACAGAATTTCAGAAAAAATTAGTGAGAGTAAGGCAGCTACAAACAAGAGTTTATCTGCAAGTGTAAATTTTTTAAACATTGTAATAGGATTATTAATATAAAGTTAATTCACAAAGGGGAGATTCATTACAATTGAGTTGATAAATATTACCCCACAATCCCCTTCAACTCATTCAACTTCATAAGTGCTTCAACAGGATTAATCCGAGCAGTAAGCTATTTACTATCTTAGCATTGTGTCCAAATATAGTGAAGCATTTATGCCAGAAACTTACTATCACATTTTTGATAGGGCCAATGGAGATGACTTATTATTTAAGTCAGAAGAGAATTATAATTTCTTTCATATAAAAATGAAAAAGTATTTACTTCCTTATTTTGAATTTCAGGCCTATTGCTTGCTACCTAATCACTTTCATTTGGTGGTAAAAACAAAATCAATAGAAGAAGTTCAAAAGTTGCTTCCAGAAATAACGGCAGACAATTTCAACAAAAAGTATTTACAAAACTGTTCTAACTTCTTAAACTCTTATGCTAAATCATATAATAAATATTATAAGAGAATGGGAAGCCTTTTTATAGAAAGAATGAAGCGGGTACAAATAAAAACAAATCAAGATATTATAAATGCAATATTTTATGTTCATAAAAACCCAGTACATCATGGCTTAGTTCCTTCTCTTAGCGATTGGAATAATAGCTCATACAAAATAATTAAAAATGGTTTGGAGGATGATTTTATCTCTCCAGAATCAGTGCTTAGATTGTTTGGTGGCATAGTCGCATTTAACAAAGTTCATGACCAGTTCTTATATAAGTCCTAACCAAAAAAAACCTGTGAGGTTTATGGTACTCGTGAGCAATAAACCTCACAGGTTTCAGTCCGAGCTACCCCACAATCCCCTTCAACTCATTCAACTTCATAAGTGCTTCAACAGGTGTAAGAGAATTTATCTCAACCTTTTGCAAAATTTCACGCACTCGTTTTAAGTCTTCCGTTACGCCGTCGTAAATATTGAGTTGCATTTGATCTGTATTTATTTTTTCGTACTTCGCTTTTTTCTTTTCGGTGTTTACTGCGGCGTCATTTTTCTCTTCGAGTATGGCTAATATTTCATTGGCTCGTTCTACAATGAGTGGAGGCATACCTGCCATTTTTGCTACATGTACTCCAAAACTGTGTGTGCTACCTCCTTCTGACAATTTGCGGAGGAAAATAATTTTATTCCCCGCTTCTTTATGCGTTACATGAAAGTTACGAATACGTTTATTTTTCTTTTCCAGTTCGTTGAGCTCATGATAGTGCGTTGCAAAAAGTGTGAGCGGTCTCGAAGAATGATTATGCAAAAACTCTGCTATGCTCCAGGCAATACTAATTCCGTCAAAGGTGCTGGTCCCTCTTCCTATTTCATCTAGTACGATTAACGAACGGTCGCTAATATTATTAATAATGCTGGCCGTTTCATTCATCTCTACCATGAAGGTACTTTCGCCACCGCTTAAATTATCACTTGCACCTACGCGGGTAAATATTTTATCGGTAAGGGGTATCACCGCATTTTCCGCAGGTACAAAACTACCCGCATGTGCCATAAGCGTTATCAAAACCGTTTGCCTAAGCAAAGCACTTTTACCACTCATATTCGGACCGGTGATTATAATCATTTGCTGCTCGTCTTTATCCAAGCGCACTGAGTTGCTGATATAACTTTCACCGATTGGCAAATTTTGTTCGATTACCGGATGGCGACCATTGGTAATTTCAAGATTTGCATTTTCTTGTACATCGGGTTTTTTATATTTATGTGTCAGCGCATTTTTTGCAAAGCAGATTAAACAATCTAGTTGCGCAATCATTTGTGCATTTAATTGAATCGGCGTGATATACTCTTGCAATTGTGAAAGCAACTCATCATAAATATTAATTTCCAGTGCCAGAATTTTTTCTTGTGCGCCTAGAATTTTTTGTTCTAGTTCTTTAAGTTCTGGCGTAATGTATCGCTCGGCATTCGTTAGTGTTTGTTTCCGTATCCACTCATCGGGCACTTGATCTTTGAAGCGATTGGTTACTTCAAGATAATAGCCAAACACATTATTAAAAGAAATTTTTAGCGAAGTGATGCCTGTTTTTTCAGCCTCACGTTCTTTTATTTCTAATAAAATATCTTTTGCATTTTTACTAATGCCACGCAGTTCATCAAGCTCAAGGTTTACACCTTCTTGAATGAGCTCACCCTTAGCTGCCATGGACGGCGGATTTTCAATCAGCGTTTTATTTATTTTTTCTCTAATTAGTTCGCAAGGATTTAACCGCTCTGCCAATCGTTGAATCAGTTCGTTATTGGTTTTTGCGCTAAACGTTTTAATTTCTTCAATACATTGTAAGCCTTTGGCTAAATGAAGGACTTCACGCGGGGATATTTTTTTAAGAGGCAAACGTGCTACCATACGCTCTACATCGCCCACTTGTTTTACAAAGGCTGAAGTATCATTCACAAAGTCGGTTTCTTTAATTAAATGTTCTACCGCAGTGAGTCGTTCATTAATTTTTACAACATCTTGAAGAGGAAACAGCAACCACCGCTTCACCATACGACTCCCCATTGGCGAAATTGTATTATCCAATACACTGAGTAGGGTGCTACCATCGGGAATATTACTGTTGAGCAATTCTAAATTCTGAATCGTAAACCGATCCATCCACAGAAATTCGTTGCGTGTAATACGAGTAATTGTATGTACATGTTGCAAGTTGGGATGCTCGGTATCTTTTAAATAATGTAAACACGCACCTGCGGCAATAATTGCCCGGCTCATGTCGCTAATTCCAAAACCTTTTAGGGTTGTCACTTGAAAATGCGTTAGTAAATTTTCGGTGGTGTAGTCTTCGGTAAAAATCCAATCGTCTAATAAATAGGTGTAGTGTTTTTCGCCAAACTGTTCTACAAATTTCTTCTTTTTACCTCGGCAATAAATTACCTCTGCCGGCTTTATAGTTTGCAGCAGCTTATCCATATACTCGGCATTGCCTTCTGCACACATAAACTCGCCCGTACTAATATCTACGAAGGCTACCCCATAATTTTCGCCATCGATATGCACGGTGGCTAAGAAATTATTGTTTTGGTTATCAAGCATTTTATCGCTCGTAGCCGTGCCAGGAGTCACTAATTCTGTAACCCCGCGTTTTACAATGCCTTTGGCTTGCTTTGGATCTTCAAGCTGATCACAAATAGCGACTCGGTGCCCTGCGCGGACCAATTTATGCAAATAGGTATCTATACTATGATGCGGAAAACCCGCCAGCTCATCATTGGTACCACCATTATTTCTTTTGGTAAGTGTAATGCCTAAAACATCTGCCGCCACAATAGCATCTTGACCAAACAACTCATAAAAATCACCCACCCGAAAAAGCAATACCGCATCCGGGTATTTCTTTTTAATCGCACTATGCTGCTGCATGAGTGGCGTTAGTTTTTTGGGTCCTTTAGACTTTTTTGCTTTTGCCAAAATGATTAGGTTTCGAGGGCTTAAAGGTTGTTGTTTATTGGCATTCTTCGTGATTTTTCCTCTTTTTTTTATGCACTACTTTTCTTTATGGTTTTTGTTTTGCTAAGATAAACTCACGATGTCACTAACGTTTGTTGGATTCCATTCGTTCATAGGGCATGCGCGTTTGGAAAGTACTTGTTTTTTTAGCGATGCCTTATATTATTTTGGGGTGCTGTAAGTGTGCGAATTATATTGTAGTATCTAGTTTTTCTTTTTGCTCTTTGAACACTTCAGTTATAGATACTAGCTTATCGCAACGAATAAAGATAAGTTCTGCAGATACTATTGCAGCAGATAATTTTGGGATAGCCATTTCTTTTGAGACGAGTGAAGGTCTTTGCAAAACACCCATTTCTATTTTCAAAGAGGCTGCAGCTTGTAAGTGTGAAAATCCAAATAGATTTCTACTAAAAGAAAGCGTCGAATCTTTTATTGTTACAACCAATAATGATTTTGATGCTTCGCATAATGCTGGAGATACAATAAACAGCTACTTCTCAAAAGCGTCTAGTAACGCTTATCAGCCCCTTGACGAATTTATCATGCAAGAATTAAGTATAGAAGACGAACCCTTGGAAATATTGTTTACTAGCTTTGATTTAAAACTTTTACAGAAACCTACGGTAGCGGGTAAACATTCGTTCCATATAGAAATTTTGTTATCCGACAATCGTCAGCTTAGGGCAACAACAAGAGAAGTTTACTTAAATTAGAATCCTTTACTCTTCACCACCAAGAACCAGCTCTCTCCAGTTTGTAAATAACCATACTCATAACAGAAGTAGTAGGTATCTCCTTTTTTGTTTTGGAGCGTATTAGTATGAAAATCAAATAGAAAACCTTCTTTAACGAGATTGTCCTTATGGCATTTTTTGCTTTGATCTCCTTTTAAAATATTTTCTAATATTAACCGATTGCGCTTTAATTTATTATTCACCTTACGCACAATATTATTTGATGTACTCCTTACTTTATTATTCGCCTCAGCCCGGCAATAATCATTGCAGTATTTTTTATCGGATCGTCCGAATAATTGTTTACCGCATTGTCGACACTTGTGTTCTTCCATAACTTAATGATGATTTGCTATGCTATATAAATTTCTTAATCAATTACTAAAACTACCCTACAGCAGTATAAAAATAAGTCGTTTTCTTGAAAGCTGTCAATGGTATTTGTAACTTAGAATTCTAAAAATGTAAAAACTATGGGAAAATTTGAAGTAACTACACGTTCTAACGGAGAGTATCAATTTAACTTAAAAGCTGATAATGGGCAAGTGATTATGTCAAGCCAAGGCTATGCTTCTAAAGATTCTTGTATGAGTGGTATAGAATCTGTACGTAAAAATGGGGGTGACGAAAATAATTTTGAAAAGAAAGAAGCCTCGAATGGTAAAGTATTTTTTAATTTGAAAGCAGGGAATGGTCAAATTATAGGCAGCAGCCAAATGTATGCTGATGCAAGTGGCCGTGATAATGGTATAGCCTCTGTGGGCAAAAATGCACCTGGTGCTGAGATTGTAGAGCTTACAGAATAAATAAAACAATATTTAATGATTTCTAGGAGTTTGTAATCAAACTCCTTTTTTTAATAGAAGCATTAGCAATGCTATATTTAGCCGTGTTCCTTTGTAAGGATTCAAAGTCTCTAATCGTTATTACAAGAGTTTTGGGCAATAGCACAGTTAGAAAATATTGAAAATGCAGCTAATAACAGCGTACAACGTATGCGGGGATTATTCATGAATGGTGAAAGTAAGAAACAGAATTGCTAGATACAAAAAAGCCTGCAAAAAATTGCAGGCTCAATTATTTTTTAGCTTAACCTAAGCGTCAGTTGATTGACCCGTAGAAAAAGTTGGAACATAAATGTTCTTTAAGAATTGATCTTTGATATCTTTTAGGTCACGGGCAATACTACCGTCAAACAAATTGTTATTTGCTTCGAGCACAAAGCCGCCAATTAGTTTCTCGTCCACTTTAATAGTCAAATCTATTTCCTGACCATTCAATTGAGATTTGATACTCTCCATGATTTTGTTTTTCATTTCGTCAGAGAGATTATCGGCAACAGTGAGTTCTACAGTACCAATATTTTTATGAACTTTGTATTGCTCTTGAAAAGCAGTAAAAATTTCTGGTAAGAAAACATCACGCTTTTTATTAATGATTAAATTAATAAATCCTCTCGTCATATCATCGGTACCCATTTTTTCCGCTAAGGCATTCACGATGTTTACTTTTTTATCAGCTTTAATAATTGGGCTTCTAAAAAGATTAGCTAGCTCTTTGCTTCCACTAGTAGTAGTTGCCAAGGCAGACATGCTTCTTTGTACTTCCTCTAATTTGTTTTGCTCTAAAGCAAGACCTAAAAGGGCTTTGGCATATCGGGTGGCTAATAAAGGATTTTTCATTGCTTTGATAAATTTAGTTCAACTGAATTTCTGAAGCTAACTTGCTAATGTATCCTTCTGATGCTGCTTTGTCTTTCAATTCGCTACGCAATACTTTTTCACTTACTTCAATTACTAAGTTACCTACTTGGTTTTTGACTTCAGTAAGTGCCGCCATTTTTTCGTTCTGAATTTGTTGGCGCGCATCGCTTATAATTTTGTTGGCTTCTGTTTTAGCTTGATCTTTTGCATCGTTCACAATTTTATCTTTCGCTTCTTTCGCTTCCCGCATGATTTGAGAACGTTCGGCACGAGCTTCGTTTAATACTTTTTCGTTTTCAGCTGTCATTTCAGCCATTTCTTTTTTTACGCGTTCTGCGCTAGCTATACTTTCAGCAATATTACTTTCTCTTTCATTCAAGGCTCCGAGTATCGGTCCCCAAGCAAATTTTTTCAAAAGGAAAAAGAAGATTAAGAACGCTACGAGCGTCCAAAAAAACAATCCAAATTCTGGTAATAAAATTTCCATAATCTATTTATTAAGTGTGTGTCTTTTATAAAATTAAAAAATTACTGCGCTCGTCGGCCCTTTGCGTAGAGCGCAGTAAATAGTTAGTTACGGTTATAGAACGATCGCTAGGATACCAGCAATTACACCGAAAAGGGCAACACCCTCAACCAATGCAGCTGCAAGAATCATGTTAGAACGTAAATCTCCTGATACTTCGGGTTGGCGAGCCATAGCTTCCAACGCACCTTTACCAATCTGACCTACACCAACACCAGCGCCCAAAGCTGCAATTCCTGCACCTATGGCACCACCGGCTGAAGCGATTCCTTCTAATAAAACTGTTAGTACTGACATATATATTTAAATTTAAAAAAGTGACAAATTAATGATGCGGCTCTTCTATAGCTTGACCAATGAATACGGCCGCAAGGTTAGTGAATATAAATGCTTGAATCGCTGCTACTAGTAACTCAAGGAAAAACATAAACACTGTAAATCCGATAGAAACTGGCAAGAAAGCGATACCCGCAACTTTGCTCAATGAGCCAAAGATAAATATGAGCAATATCACACTTAAAATGATGGTGTGACCTGCAAAAATATTAGCAAACAAACGTATCGCCAAGGCGGCTGGTTTGATGACTAAGTTAGAGATAATTTCAATGGGTACCAAGATAAACTTAATCGCTAAGGGTACTCCGGGTGGGTTGAACATGTGACCCCAAAAATGTTTGTTAGAGTTAGCCAACATAATCACGAAGAATACTAAAGCCAACACCAAGGTAACGGCAATATTACCCGTCAAATTCACTGCGCCCGGAGGAAAAGGAATCATACCGAACATATTGTTAATCCAAATAAAGAAGAACAGCGTTAAAAGGAAAGGCATATACTTCATGTACTTGTCTTTACCCATATTAGGTACGGCTACTGAATCTTTGATAAAGCCAATTACAGCTTCCACACCATTTTGTAGCCCTTTAGGAGCTGAAGTACGGCCAATACCGCTTTTGTATTTTTTTGCAATTCGGGTAAACAAGAAAAGCATAAGTAGAATAGAAAGTAGCATAGACACTACATTCTTCGTGATAGAAATATCGTATAGTTTGCTACCATCTGTAGCCTCAATTTTACCATTTTCATGATTTAAGGTATAACCGTTGTACTCAGCATGTCCGTGATCAAATCTTGATGAGCTAAACAAGCTAAACCCCTTGCTAGGGCTGTAAACCATCACAGGTAAAGGAATTGTAATGTGCTTGCCATTAAAAGATGTAATGTGCCAATCATGTGCATCGCGAATGTGACCAAAAATCTCACCTTTGATGTCGAGTTTGCCTTCTTCTTTTTTATGACCGTGTTCCTCATGTTCCGCCATAGATAACATCGGCAGGCTCAATAGAGCGAAAAGACTGAATACAGTTATTAATAATTGTTTTCTCACAGTTAGGTGCTTGAATTCGGGCGCAAAGGTAATGCCCAAAACTATAAGAAAGAAAGGATATTTAGAATATATTTGGGTCATACTAAAGAGGACAATGGGATGAAATGAAGAAAGAATTGATTACACAGCTATTTAATAGATTTGAGGCATCTCGTTATGTAGAAAATGGCGTGGAATGCTGGAGTGCGAGAGATTTACAAGAAATAGTAGGATATAAGGAGTGGCGTAATTTTATCAAAGCAATTAAAAAAGCAACTGAATCTTGTAAGAACTCGGGTGAAGCGGTTTCTGACCATTTTGTTGGAGTCAACAAAATGGTACCATTAGGTAGTGGTTCCGAAAGAGAAATCAAAGATATAGCCCTTACTAGATATGCCAGCTATTTGGTTGCACAAAATGGTGATACTTCTAAACCTGAAATCTCATTTGCTCAGACCTATTTTGCCGTGCAATCTCGTAAGCAGGAACTTATAGAACAACGGCTACTGGATATAGCAAGGGTTGCGGCTAGAGAAAAACTGTCCAAGTCGGAGAAAAAACTATCAGGCATAATTTATGAGCGGGGAGTTGATAATAGGAGCTTTGCTAAAATTCGATCAGAAGGAGATAAAGCATTGTTTGGTGGGCGTTCAACCATTTTTATGAAGAATAAGTTGGGCGTTCCCTCAAAACGCCCGCTAGCTGATTTCCTACCGACACTTTTAATTAAAGCAAAAGATTTTGCAGCAGAGCTAACAAGCCATAACGTAGTGGATAAAGATCTTACTGGTGATCACTCTATTTCACAAGAGCATATTACAAATAATAAAGAGGTGCGCAATATTTTGCTGAAACGAGGTGTGGAACCAGAAAGTCTTCCCGTAGCAGATGATGTCAAAAAAGTACAACGAAAGTTAGATAGCACGGAGAAGAAAATTATTAAAGAAAGCAAAAAGAAGCATTAGAAGATGTGCGGAATCGCTGGAATCATATCCAACAAGCCTTTAGACAATATGCTGTCTTTGCTCAAAAAGATGAGCGATGCCATTGCCCATCGAGGTCCAGATGGTGAGGGTCAATGGTCCAACGGCACTAACACCCTTGGGCTTGCGCACAGACGATTATCCATTATTGATATGAGTGAGAATGGGGCTCAACCAATGCGCTATCAAAACCGATATTCTATAAGCTATAACGGAGAAATTTATAATTATAAAGAGTTACGTGCCGAATTAGAAAAAAAGGGTCATCAGTTTGTAAGCTCTACAGACACGGAAGTTCTCTTGGGCTTATACGCCGAGTATGGTCATGCCTGCCTTACCAAGTTGGACGGCATGTTCGCATTCGCTATTTACGATGAAAAAGAGCAAACTTTATTTTGCGCTAGAGATCGATTTGGAGAAAAACCCTTTTTTTATAAGCATGACAAGCAGTCTTTTTATTTCGGCAGTGAAATGAAGGCCTTGTGGGCGGCCGGGATTCACAAAGAAGAAAATCCTACCATGCAGTATAATTATCTGGCGTATGGGTTTTTAAAAAATCCGAAAAATATAGGCGCTACCTTTTACCGCAACATTTATGAACTACCACCTGCGCACTTCATGATGTATGATATTGCTAGTGATACAATGAAACTGACGGAATATTATCAAATTCATACCCAAGAAAAAAAGATTGAAAATCCAAGTGAGCAATTGAGAATTTTATTAAATGAATCCGTGGCCCACAGACTGCGTAGTGATGTAGCGGTTGGGTGTAGTTTGAGTGGTGGCTTGGATAGTTCATTGATAGCCACTCTCATAAAAGAAACTATCGGAGAGGCAGAGCTAAAAACTTTTAGTGCTGTTTTTCCAGGCTACCAAAAGGATGAATCTGCTTTTATAACTGCTACTGCAAAAAAAATTAATTGTAATTCATTTGTAGTAACGCCAAGCTTAGCAGACTATGAGTCAGAAAAAGAACGCTTTCTTTGGCACCAAGAAGAGCCCGTCGTTGATGAGAGCCCGTTCATATTATATAAAGTATATGAGTTGGCTAGAAAAAATAATAGTAAGGTGCTCTTAGACGGTCAAGGTGCCGATGAGATTTTTGCAGGTTATCACGCTTATTATTTTACATACCTACGTGAGCTTCGCAAACAAAACCGAGAATTGTATACTCGGGAGAACAAGCTATTTAAAAAACTGGCCAAAAGCGGTGTTGTAAATGACTATCGTTTTTTCAGAAGGCAAAATAATTTGAGTAAATTATTTGGAAATAAACTAAGCGACATTCGAACGTGGAAACAAAAAATAGACCAATTGCGCAGCCAAAAAGTAAATGCTTCCTTATTTAAAACGGAACATAAAAACAGCTTTAAGCGACCGTATCATTTTAATAATTTAAACGAGCGCTTACAACATGATGCCACTAAGGGGAAATTACAAACGCTGCTTCGCTATGCCGATCGGAGTGCTATGGCACATGGTGTGGAGATTCGCTTGCCCTATCTAAGTCACAAAGTGGTGGATCTATTATTTTCCCTACCAGCAGAGTACAAAATTAAAGAAGGCTGGACCAAATGGATACTGCGTGATGCGTTTTCTGAGAAACTACCCCAAGAGGTTGCTTGGCGAAGAGATAAAGTAGGAGCTGAAGGCGAACTTAAATAATCATTTGTCGGCTCGAACTTGTCGAAAGCTTTTTCCTAACTTTACCCTTTACTTTTAAATGAAAAATATTCTAATAACAGGAGGAGCAGGTTTTATAGGTTCTCATGTGGTACGTCGCATGGTTACAAATTATCCTAGTGCCAAAATTTATAATCTGGACGCGCTTACCTATGCTGGAAACTTGGAAAATATCAAGGATATTGAAAACGCTGAGAACTACGAATTCATAAAAGCAGATATTGTTGATGGAGCATTACTGGATAAAATTTTTACTGAGAAAGATATTACACACGTAATACATCTAGCGGCCGAAAGCCATGTAGACCGGTCTATCACAAATCCTATGGCTTTTGTAGAAACCAATGTATTAGGAACTGGAAATTTATTACAAGCGGCAAAAAAACATTGGGATGGAAACTTCGACAATAAAAAATTCTACCATGTTTCTACAGATGAAGTATATGGTTCTTTGGGCGAGACTGGTTTTTTTTATGAAGACACCGCTTATGATCCTCGCAGTCCTTACTCGGCGAGCAAGGCCAGTAGCGATCATTTAGTACGGGCTTTTTATCACACCTATGGATTGCCGATTGTAATCAGCAATTGCTCTAACAATTATGGCCCGAATCATTTCCCTGAAAAGTTAATTCCTCTATTAATTAATAATATTCTCAATGATAAGCCTTTACCAATTTACGGTAAAGGAGATAATGTGCGCGATTGGTTATTTGTAAAAGACCATGCGGTGGCAATTGATACCATTTTACAAAAAGGCAAGCTAGGCGAAACCTATAATATTGGTGGTCACAACGAATGGAGTAATATTGATTTGGTGCGCTTACTTTGTGATAAAATGGATGAAAAGTTAAAAAGAGAAATCGGCACAGCGCAAAAATTAATCACCTTTGTAAAAGACCGAGCGGGTCATGATATGCGCTACGCGATTGACGCCACGAAAATTGAAAAAGAACTAGGCTGGACACCTTCTGTAACGTTTGAAGAAGGATTATCACATACGATTGACTGGTATTTTGAAAATAAAGATTGGTTGGACAATGTGACGAGTGGGGAGTATGCGAAGTATTACAACTCTTACTATGGTTAGTTTTTGTTTAAGCAGTTTATGGGGTTTATAAAGTTTATCTTTAGTTTTTTTCGATTACTATGACAAAAGAATTTTCATTTGAAAAACTGACTGTTTGGCAAGATGCTAAAAGTTTAACAATGGTAATTTATAAACTGTCTAAAGCCTTTCCTAAGGAAGAAATTTATGGTATAAGTTCTCAAATAAAGCGCTCAGCTAATTCAGTAAACTCAAATATCGCTGAGGGATCAGCTAGGGCTAGTAAGAAAGATCAGGCAAGATTTTATACGATGGCTTTTAGTAGTTTGATAGAAACGTTAAACCACATTATTATTGCTAGTGAACTTGACTATGTCACACAAGAGGAATACAATAATTTACGAAAAAAAATCACAGCCATTGCTTATAAGTTAAATGCTCTAAAAAAATCAATAACAAACTAATCCGATACGAATAAACTATATAAACCCTATAAACTGCATAAACCAAAATGAAAGGAATTATTCTCGCCGGTGGCTCAGGAACAAGATTATACCCAATTACAAAAGGCATTTCAAAACAACTGATGCCTATTTATGATAAGCCTATGATTTACTATCCGCTGTCAGTACTTATGATGGCCGGAATTAAGGAAATACTCATCATTACGACATCCGAAGATAATGACCAGTTTAAACGCTTACTTGGCAATGGGAAAGAGTTGGGCTGCGACATTCAATATGCAGTTCAAGAAGTTCCGAATGGCCTAGCTCAGGCATTTGTGATAGGTGCAGATTTTATTGGAAACGATAAAGTGGCGCTTGTATTAGGCGACAATATTTTTTGGGGAACAGGACTCGGACGTCAGTTACAGAAACTTAATGATGTGGACGGCGCTTATGTTTTTGCCTATCCAGTCTCGGACCCTGAGCGGTATGGTGTGGTAGAATTTGATGAAAACAATAAGGCTATTTCGATAGAAGAAAAACCAGAAAAACCTAAATCCAATTATGCTGTTCCTGGATTATATTTTTATGATAATGAAGTAGTTGACATTGCTAAAAATTTAGAACCTTCTGCCAGAGGTGAATATGAAATTACGGATGTGAATCGAGTTTATTTAGAAAATCAAAAACTGAAAGTTTCTATTTTAGACAGAAGTACGGCTTGGTTAGATACGGGCACCTTTGATTCACTAAGCGATGCTTCAGAATTTGTACGAGTAATAGAAAAACGCCAAGGAACCAAAATTGGCTGCATAGAAGAAGTAGCCTATCGTATGGGTTATATTGGTAAAGATGAATTAATGAGACAAGCCGATTTATTAAAGAAAAGTGGTTACGGAGTTTATTTACGAAGTATCTTAGAATAAGCAATGTGTATATAACCATGAAAAACAGTCATCCAGATTTTGAACGATTTATTTCAAAAGAAAAAAAAGAAAAACGTCTACATCAAAAGGCAAAAGTCTTTTGGTTTACAGGCTTGTCTGGTTCTGGTAAAAGCACAATTGCTGAGCATTTTGAGAAAAAATTATTTGCCGAAGGTTTTTTTACGCAAGTGTTGGATGGTGATAACATCAGATCTGGAATCAATGAAGATTTAGGTTTTGGCATGGAAGACCGCAAAGATAATATTCGAAGAATTTCAGAAATTGCAAAGTTGTATATGAATACGGGCGTAATTAGTTTGGTTTCCTTTATAAGCCCAACTATTGAAGTAAGGCAGAAAGCAAAAGATATTATTGGGGCAGAGAATTTTATAGAAGTGTTTATCAATACCCCTTTAGAGGTTTGCGAAGCGCGTGATGTAAAAGGCTTATATAAAAAAGCACGGGCCGGTGAACTACCGGATTTTTCAGGTATTAGCTCGCCCTACGAGGCACCTGAAAACCCAGATATCGAGATAAAAACTAGCTCCCAATCTATTAGCGAGTGCGTTCATCAAATTTATAACTTTGCGCAAGCTTTAATCACTTATTAATGAGTTACTATTTAAATCATCTTAAAGAATTAGAATCAGAAGCGATATATGTAATACGTGAAGCAGTAGCACAGTTTGAAAACCCTGTGATGCTTTTTTCGGGAGGGAAAGATTCTATACTAATGTCTTATTTAGCCAAAAAAGCGTTTTATCCCGCAAAGGTTCCTTTTCCCTTACTGCACATTGACACAGGGCATAATTTTCCTGAGACAATGGCTTTCAGAGATAAATGGGTCGCCGATATGGGCGCAAAACTATTAGTAGGTTCTGTACAAGAGGCTATTGATAAAGGATTGGTAAAAGAAGAAACAGGTATTCATGCAAGCCGTAACGGATTACAAACCACTGCTTTATTAAAAGCGTTGGAAGATGGTAAATACGATGCTGCTTTTGGAGGTGGACGACGTGATGAAGAAAAAGCTAGAGCGAAAGAGCGCTTCTTTTCACACAGAGATGAGTTTGGTCAGTGGGATCCTAAAAATCAACGACCCGAGTTGTGGAACTCTTTTAATGGGAAGAAAAATTTTGGCGAACATTTTAGAGTTTTTCCTATATCCAACTTTACGGAGTTAGACGTATGGCAATACTTAAAAGAGGAAAAGGTTGAATTACCGTCCTTGTATTTTGCACATACGAGAAAATGTTTTGAAAGAGACGGAGTAATCTATGCTGAATCTGATATTATGCAGCGAAAAGAATCGGAGGAGGTAAAAGAAATGAAAGTACGCTTCCGTACGATTGGTGATATGAGTTGCACAGGAGCTGCTTTATCTGATGCGGAAACATTGGATGATATTATTGCTGAAGTGTCCATGACTCGTATTACTGAACGAGGCACTCGATCAGATGATAAACGTTCGGAAACCGCAATGGAAGATCGTAAAAAGCAAGGGTATTTCTAGTTTAGGGTTTAACGTTCAATGTTTAAATTAGTATGAAAGAGTTTTCATTTGAAAAATTAACGGTTTGGCAAGAGGCTCGCCAATTGTTGCTTTCTATTTATAAACAAACAGAGGCGTTTCCGAAATCTGAAATGTATGGAATGACTTCTCAACTGCGACGTGCATCGCTGAGTGTTTGTTCAAATTTGGCTGAAGGTAGTTCAAGAGTAAGTCCGAAAGATCAAGCCAGATTTTATACAATAGCTTATAGCAGTTTAATTGAAGCATTAAATCAATTGATTATTTGTGCTGATTTGAATTATATCCAAAACGAATATTACGAAACATCAAGAAAAAACATATCAGATATTGCCATGAAAATAGGCGCTTTAAAAAACAAAACTTTAAACCATCAACCTTAAACGATAAACAATTATGCAAAAAACAGAACTATTAAGATTTACAACAGCCGGTAGTGTAGATGATGGAAAGAGTACGTTGATTGGTCGGATGCTATATGATAGTAAATCAATTTTTGAAGATCAATATGATGCGATTAAAACAGCGAGTGAGAAAAAAGGTGAGGAAAATGTAAACCTCGCCCTTTTGACTGACGGACTAAAAGCAGAACGTGAACAAGGAATTACCATAGATGTTGCCTATCGATATTTCGCTACGCCAAAGCGTAAATTTATCATTGCTGATACGCCAGGTCATATACAATACACGCGAAATATGGTTACCGGTGCTTCAACCGCTAATGTAGCTTTAATATTAATCGATGCTCGCAAGGGTGTGGTAGAGCAAACAAAACGTCACGCGATTATTGCTTCGCTTTTACAAATACCTCATTTGTTGGTTTGCATTAATAAAATGGATTTGGTAGAGTATAAAGAAGAAACCTATAATCAAATAAAGGCCGACTTTAAAGAGTTTAGTTCTCGATTAGATATTCATGATATTGAGTTTATACCCATCTCAGCCTTAGTGGGTGATAATGTGGTAAATAAAGGTGATAATATGCCGTGGTATGGAGGTTCTTCTCTTATGTATTATTTAGAAAATGTACACATAAGTAATGATGAGAACTTTATTGATTGTCGCTTTCCTGTACAGACAGTCATACGCCCTATGAGTGATGAGTATCATGACTATCGAGGGTACGCTGGTCGAGTTGCAGGCGGTGTATTTAAAAAAGGGGATGAGGTGGCCGTATTGCCTAGTGGCTTCACCTCAAAAATTGCTAAGATTGATTCCTATGATGGTGAACTGCAAGAAATTTTTCCTCCAATGTCCGCTACCATTTTGTTGGAAGATGAGATTGACATCAGCCGTGGTGATATGATTGTAAGAGTAAATAATCAGCCGGATGCTACGCAAGATTTAGACCTAATGATTTGTTGGTTTGATGAAACGCCTTTGCAACTCAATGGAAAATACACAATTATTCATACATCTAACGAAGAGCGGTGCATGGTTAAAGAAATTCAGTACAAATTAGATATTAATACGCTGCATCGAAATGAGGAGGATAAAGAAATTCAACTGAATGATATTGCACGTATAAAAATCCGCACAACGAAGCCTATGTTTATAGATTCTTATAGTAGAAACAGAATTACAGGATCAGTTATTTTGGTTGATGAAAAAACGAATGCAACAGTAGCCGCTGGAATGATTCGCGGATAGTCTTTGTCTCTCCAATAATGAATGATTTACTATCCATAGCGAAAGAAGCTGCGCTCAAAGCGGGCCAGGCTATTCTTGATATTTATGAAACAGATGATTTCGATGTAGATTGTAAAGCAGATGACTCTCCTTTGACCAAGGCTGATAAAAAAGGACATGATGTTATCGTCTCTTTTTTAGAAAAAACTAATTTACCCATTCTGAGTGAGGAAGGTACTTCAATTCCTTACGACCTAAGAAAAAACTGGAAACAATATTGGTGCGTGGACCCCTTGGATGGAACTAAAGAGTTTATAAAACGGAACGGAGAGTTTACGGTAAACATTGCACTAATAGAAAATGGGATTCCTATCCTAGGGGTAGTATTTGTTCCTGTCCTCAATAAATTATTTTACGGTTTAAAAGGTGATGGAGCTTGGCTAGAAATTGCTGAGTATAAAGAAACACTTAAATCAAAAACGACACCAACCGATTTAGTTTTGTTTAAAAAACAGGAAGGATTAAGAATTGTAGCCTCTCGATCACATCTGAGCCAAGAAACTGAAGATTTTATTAATGAATTGAGCAATCCAACAACAGTAAGTATGGGTAGCTCATTGAAATTTTTGATTCTTGCGGAAAATGAAGCTGATATTTATCCAAGATTTGCGCCAACAATGGAGTGGGATACGGCAGCGGCGCATGGTGTTTTATTAGGCTTAGGATATCAGGTTTACGGGCATCTAAGTTTGCAGCCATTAGTTTACAACAAAGAAAACCTGCTCAATCCTCATTTTATAGTATTTTAGTTGCCTGATATGGAAGGAGAATATTTTGCCCATGAAACGGCTGTCATAGATGAAGGCTGCAACATAGGAAAGGGAACAAAAATTTGGCACTTTAGCCATGTAATGCCCAATTGTACGTTGGGAGAAAATTGTAACCTCGGACAAAATGTAGTCATTTCGCCAGAAGTCGTATTGGGTAAGAATGTAAAAATTCAAAACAATGTATCCATCTATACGGGGGTTACTTGTGATGATGATGTTTTTTTGGGCCCTAGCTGTGTATTTACCAATGTAACCAATCCACGCAGCGGTGTAAACCGCCGAGGGCAGTACGATAAAACTCATGTGGGTAAAGGAGCAAGTGTAGGTGCCAATGCCACCATAGTTTGTGGGCATGATATTGGCCAATTTGCTTTTATCGGTGCTGGCGCGGTGGTTACCAAAACGGTTCCTGATTATGCATTAGTAGTGGGCAATCCTGCCAAGCAAATTGGCTGGATGAGCGAGTATGGACACCGCCTTTCATTTAATGATGCGGGAGAAGCAATATGCGAGGAGAGTAAAGAACGTTATACATTGGTAAATAATGTAGTATCTAAAGTATCTTAGATTAAATTTGTTGCTCTAAGAAATTTGTCCCAAAAGCAACCTCTATGCACAGTACGTCTACACTTATAGAATTAAAGAGATTCTCTAAAGCCGATATTGAAATTGAACATACGATTTCAGTAAGCATCTTGGCAGATAGTTCTACGCAGTTTTTTGTGCAAGCGTTAAAAGGAATCGGGAAGCGAGATGAAATAAGCTATGAAATTTATGAAGCAGACTATGATCAAATACAGCAGGAAATTCTAAATCTATCTTCTCATTTTCATGAAAAAGATAGTGAAATAGCAATTTTTCTTTTCTCAACAGAAAAATTACTGAGTAAATTTCAGAAATCAAACGTAGAGTCGAGAGTTGGATTTTCCGATAGTTTTATACAAGACTTGAATAGTCTAGTAGAGAACGTATCTAACTCATCTAAAATTATATTGAATACGTTTCCGCCAATTAACTCCAGTGTTTTCGGAAATTATGGTGCTAAGGTTGAGAGTTCTTTCGAATTTCAATTGAGTAAATTAAATTTCGAGATAAAGAAATTAGCTTTACAAAATGGCCAGGTTTTTATTTGCGATATAGAACAGTTACAAAATCAATTTGGCATTCAAAACCGGTTGGACCCCAAGTTTTATATAAAAGGTAATTTGGCATTTGGCCTTGATTTTATTCCAGCCTTGGTAGAGAACTATTCTGCTATTATCAAATCAATCAAAGGCATCTCGCTGAAGAAATGTTTGATTCTTGATTTGGACAATACGACCTGGGGCGGCATTATTGGCGATGATGGTTTGGAGGGTATTGAGGTCGGAGATTTAGGAATCGGTAAAGCGTTTGACGAATTACAACTTTGGGCTATGGAGTTAAAAAATAGAGGCATTATCCTTTGTATTTGTAGTAAAAATACGGACTCTGTGGCACGCGAACCTTTTGAAAAACATCCAGATATGACCTTGCGTTTGGAGGATATTTCGGTATTTGTAGCCAATTGGGAAAACAAGGCAGACAACATAAGATATATACAGAACGTATTAAATATAGGTTTTGACTCCATGGTATTTTTAGATGATAATCCATTTGAGCGAAACTTGGTGAGACAAGAACTGCCAGCAGTACTTGTACCAGAATTACCAGAAGATCCTGTAGAGTATATGCAGTTTATACGCACTTTAAATTTATTCGAAACGGCCAGCTTCTCATCGGAAGATGGCAACCGCACAAAGAAATATCAGGAAGAGGCAAAAAGAGTAAGTGCTAAAACGTCTTATGGTTCTATTGAGGATTATTTGGCTAGTTTGGATATGCGGGCTACTGTAGAGCCGTTTAGTGCATTTTCTGTACCTAGAGTTTCACAACTTACACAGCGTTCCAATCAGTTTAACTTACGAACGATTCGTTATAGCGAGGAGGATATTAAAAATGTAATCGCCTCTGACCAGCATATGAGTATGCAAATAAGCCTAGAAGACAAATACGGCGAATACGGAATTATTGGATTAGTCATTGGCGAGAAAAAAGAGGATGTTTTATTTATTGATACCTGGATTATGAGTTGTCGTGTATTAAAGCGTGGTGTTGAAAAAATGGTTCTAAATCAATTAGTAGAACTAGCGAAACAACACAACTGTATCAGCATAGTAGGAGAATATATACCTACCGCAAAAAATAAACTAGTAGAAACGCATTATGTAGATTTGGGGTTTGAGCCACTAAGCGAAAATCAATATTCTTTAAATATGAATACTTTTTCTGCCTTCCCAACTAAAATTGAATTGAAATGAGCATATTAGAAAAAATAGTAACACAGATTGAGGGAATAGATGTACGTCATGGAATAAAAATGCGGACTAATATTGAGAGCATAGACCCCGCTATGCGCGAAAAAGGGGAGCAGTTTTTAGAAAAGTATTTAAAGTTTTGCAAGGAGCATAATAAAACATTGGACTATGGCGTAGAAAGTTATATTTGGATGATTAATATGATGATGTATGAGCAAGTACAATTGGTGAGTACAGGAGAGTATTCCTGCAAATCATTCGCGGATGCTAACGAACGTGTATACAATAATCCTGAAGTGATGGAGAAGTATATGCACGGGCTAATGCTTTCTCAGTTTTTGTGGAAACACCATTGTGATGTATTTGATTTTTTCCTAACGTCTATTGCTTCTTTTAAAGGTAAGAACGTAAAATCGTATTTAGAGATTGGTGGCGGTCATGGTTTGTTTCTTTCTGAAGCCATAGATATTCTAGGATCAACGGTAAAGTATGATTGCTTAGATATTAGCAATACATCTTTAGAAATAGCCAAAGGATTTATTGACTCTAATAATGTTAATTATATCCACTCTAACATTTTTGATTATAAGCCAGAAGTAAAGTACGATCTCATTACGATGGGGGAAGTTATAGAGCATGTGGAAGATCCTGTAAGTTTGATTAATTCTTTGATAGGTTTATTAAACCCAGATGGCCAAGCATTTATCACCACACCAACTAATGCGGGAACTTTAGATCATATTTACCTATTTAGAAATAAACAAGAAATACTTGATGTAATAGACCGAGCAGGATTTGAAGTTGTGAGTGATTTTGATGTTTATTCTGAAGACGTTACATTTGAAAAAGCAGAAAAATATAAAGTGCCGATGATGTATGCGGCCTTAATAAAACCTAAAAAATAATGGAATACCAAGAAGTAATAAAAGAGTTCAATAGATTATTCATTGATGTACTTGACAATGAAGAGATTGTATTGAAAGAAGAAACCACGGCAAACGATATAGAGGAGTGGGATTCGTTAACGCATATACACCTAATCGTAGAGATTGAAAAATTCTTTAAGATCAAGTTTACGGCTGCTGAAATCGAAGGATTTGCAAATGTGGGCGCGATGTGTAAGTTTGTAGCTTCAAAGACAGAAGCATAGATGAGCGAATCTACTAAGGGATACCGACATAAATTTACAGTAAGCCCTGAAACGTATAGTGGCTTTATAAATGTATTTAAGGATGAAAATCCTTTGCATACTGATGAGCAATTTGCGAAAGAACTAGGTTTTGATCGAGTGGTGATGCATGGTAATATTTTAAATGGCTTTCTTTCTTTTTTTGTAGGGCAATGCCTAAGTAGAAAGAACGTGATGATTATTAATCAACAAATTGATTTTCATAAGCCTGTATTTTTAAATGATGTAGTAGAACTTATAGCAAAAGTTTCATTTGCCTCAGAAGCGGTTGGCATTACAGAATACAAATATTATTTCGAAAATCAGCAGAAGGAAAAAGTAGCGAAAGGAAAAATTACAGTCAAAACAATGTAAATGAAAATAATAATAAGTGGCGGGGCATCTGGATTAGGTGGTGCAATAACAAAGAAAATGGCCGAAGAAGGTCATGAAATTCTTATTACGTTTTACAATTCTAAGGAAAAGGCTGAGGAGCTACAAGCGAGCTTGAATGCTGGTATTGCGCAAGTAGATTTTTGTAATGAAGAAAGTCTGGAGAGTTTTTTTGTTCAAATGGAAGAATTTCAGCCAGATGTAATCATAAATAATGCGATAGTTGATTTGGACAAGCAATATTTTCATAAGACGGTGCAAGAATCTTTTGTAGATTCTTTTTCCAGCAATGTGTTGCCTATTTTGAAAATGACACAGCATGCGATAAAAATTTTTAGAAAGAAAAAGTTTGGCAAAATCATTACTATACTAAGCTCCGCTGTTGTGAATAGGCCACCCATTGGTTGGTCTTTGTATGTGGCGAATAAGAACTATTTGCTTTCTATGAGTAAGTCGTGGGCGATTGAGAATATTAAATATAATATTAGCTCGAACTGTATATCTCCAGCTTTTATGGAAACACCCTTAAATGAGGATACGGATGAGCGCATTGTACAAAATATGATTCAGTCGCATCCATTAAAAAAATTGTTGACGATTGAAGAAGTAGCAGAAAGTGTTCATTATCTAGTAGACGCTACGCAGCATGTGAATGGCACTAATATTCTAATTAATACAGGGGAAAATGTTATTTAATTCATTCGAATTTTTATTGTTTCTTCCAATCGTATTTTTTTTATATTGGTTTGCCTGCCAGAAAAAAATAGAATATCAGAATATTCTAATACTTATAGCAAGTTATTTTTTTTACGCATGGTGGGACTGGCGATTCTTGTTTTTAATTATTCTATCCACGGTAGTAGATTATTTTTTAGGATTATCCTTAGACAAGGAATCAAGCGATAAAAAAAGAAAAGGGCTGATGGCGTTTAGTTTGATAATTAACTTGGGTTTCTTAGCTTATTTTAAGTATTTTAATTTTTTTATAGATAGTTTTATTCAGGCTTTTAACTCAGTAGGGGTGCATCTTGAGGACCGTTCATTGAATATTATACTTCCTGTAGGTATAAGTTTTTACACCTTTCAAACACTTAGCTACTCCTTAGATATTTATCGAAAGCAAATGAAGCCAACAAAGAATTTTGTAGCTTTTGCAGCTTATGTGAGCTTCTTTCCTCAATTGGTAGCGGGTCCAATAGAACGAGCAAAGGATTTACTTCCTCAGTTTTTTAAGAATCGTAAATTCTCCTATGAAAAAGCAGCCGATGGTATGCGACAAATTCTTTTAGGCTTTTTTAAGAAAGTAGTAATTGCTGATGCATGTGCACCTCTTGTAAATCAAATTTTTGAAACTCATCTTACGCTTTCTGGATCTACCCTGGTGTTGGGCGGTATATTATTTATAATACAAATCTATTGTGATTTTTCTGGCTACTCAGATATTGCAATAGGAACAGCGCGCTTATTTGGATTTAACCTGACTAAAAACTTTGATGTGCCTTACAAGTCAACTAGTACAACAGAAATATGGCGTCGATGGCATATCACCTTAGGCAATTGGGCTAATACTTACGTATTTAATCCCTTAGGAATGAGCCAAGCAAAAAAATATGGGAAAAAAGGACTATTTATTGCGCTGGTCGTAACATTTGTACTCATTGGATTTTGGCATGGGGCCAAATATACTTTTCTACTTTTTGGTTTAATCCATGGTATAGTACTTAGTTTAGAATTAGCAGGGAAGAAAAGAATAAAGAAAATTAAACAGCGTATAGGTATGGCTGCTTTTAATATATCTGGCTGGAGTATTACTATGTTTATTTGGTGGTTTACCTGTATAATTTTTCGATCTAACTCGATTAGTGAATCAGTTAGTTATTTTAAAGGGATTTGCTCGACTTCACTCTTTACCATACCTACGGTGAGACCTTTAACTTTGTTATTAATAGCTTTTTCGTTTTTAATCCTAGAGCGCATTCAAAGCAGCAAAGAACACACACTATTTATCCCACATTTGATTAAGCCATTCAGGTGGGCAATCTATTTTTTAATTGTCCTGTTAATTATTTCATTCGGAGAATTTACAAAAGATAACTTTATATATTTTCAGTTCTAATTATGAAAAAATTTATACTAAATTCAGTGCTGTTTTTCATAATATGCTTTGTGGGAATTTTCGCTTATTTATTCTGGATGAGCAATCATTATGAAAATACCAAGCCTGTAAATAATGCAACAACAGAATCTAATTTGATGGTAATCCCCCAGAACAAGGAATATGATTTATGTTTTTTAGGGGCCTCTACAGCACGGGTCCTCAGTCGTAACGGCAATCATGACAGGGTTGAAAAAATACTGAACAAGTCTATTATTAATCTTGCTCAAGGTGGTGGTCGAGGGGGTGTCGAAAAGAACTATATATTTTTTTCTTATTTTCTTGAGCAAGGAAATAATGTGAAACAACTTATTTATTTTTTGCCACCCCAATGTTTATTTACGGATAGTTATGATAACCTAAAAATGGACATTGAACCGTTTAAATTTTCATTTTTAAAACATGGGATAAAAAACAAAATGGACATTGCAACTTTGTTTAATTACATTCAAACTAAGTTTACATCAGGGTGGAAGTCAGTGATTCTAAGTCAAGAACAAAATCATTCATTGGAAAAAATTGATACGGTCGCAATAGGAAAGAATCTGGCTAATTTTACTCGATATGAAAAACAAAGCCCTGCTGAATTTACTGAAAAATTTGAGTATTTAAAAAAAATTGTAGCCTTGGCTAAAGAGCATGATGCTAAAGTCTCAATTATTTTTCAGGCCCATTTAATGAACGAATTTCCACATTTGAGTGAAGTCAAAAATGAACTAAAAAAGCAATATGATCAAAAAGAAATTGATATTGTTGATTTGTCAGACTCGCTAAAAGAGCCTAGCTATTTCTATGATCATTTACATCTCAATACGAAAGGTGCAGTCGAATTTACAAAGAAGTTCCTCAAGTAAGGGACGATCATTTTTATGTAAATGATGAATATTTTATTTTCTTCAAATGGTAAATCTAATGCTGTTGAAAACTTTACAACTTACGTATGTTATAGGTTCGTAAATAATATAATATCTAGTCGAACTAAGTTAAATTTGTGCTCATCATGAGTGATTCTAAGATAAAATTTGCAGTTATTGGTTGCGGTCATATAGGCAAGCGGCATGCTGAGATGATTTTAAGAAATGAGATGTCTGAACTTCATGCTTTAATAGATGTGAAACCCAAAGAAGAATTAGGTATTGAACAATATTCAGATGTAAAATTATTTAATTCGATTGATGCGTTTTTCGATTCGGAAATTGCTTTGAACATCGATGTTGTAAATATTGCTACTCCCAATGGCTTACATGCCCAACAGGCCATAGCTTGTTTAGAAAAAGGAAAACATGTTGTGATAGAAAAACCAATGGCGCTTTCATCTGCAGATGCCCAAGCGGTTATTGTTGCGAGTGAAAAAGCAGGAAAAACTGTTTTTTGTGTAATGCAAAATCGATATAGTCCTCCGAGTGAGTGGCTTAAAGGCATTATTGATAGTGGTAAACTGGGCAAAATATTTATGGTTCAATTGAATTGCTATTGGAATCGGGACGATAGATATTATAAAGCCGATAGCTGGCACGGAGATGCCAAATTAGATGGAGGGACATTGTATACTCAGTTTTCTCACTTTATTGATTTGTTGTATTGGATGGTAGGTGATATCAGCAATGTGCAAAGCCAGTTACGAAACTTTAATCATGAAGGCCTTACGGAACTAAAAGAGGATAGTGGGATGGTACAGTTTGATTTGCAAGGAGGAGGCATCGGATGTATTAATTTTTCCACTTCTGTCTGGAACAAAAATTTAGAAAGCTCACTTACTATAATAGCTGAGAATGGGAGCATTAAAGTGGGTGGTCAGTATATGGACAAGGTAGAAGTGTGTAAAATTAAAGATTATGAAATGCCAATTTTGGCGCCTACCAATCCAGGGAATGATTATGGTGCGTACAAAGGAAGTGCTGCCAACCATCACTACGTAATAGAAAATGTGATAAATGTACTAAAGGGACAAGCTCCTATTACCGTAAAGGCCATAGAAGGGTTGAAAGTAGTGGATATGATAGAAAGAATGTATAATAGTTCTTCCTAATGAGGTTTTTTATGAAAAAGGAGATAACTGCCCTTCTAAAATCAAGCTATGTAAAGAATATAGTTATTTTGGCTGGGGGTACTGGGCTTGCCCAAGCAATAGGAATCATATCCAGCCCATTCACAAGACGTATTTTTACACCAGAAAATTTTGGATTACTTGCTCTAATCACAAGCATAGTATCATTACTTCTACCCATTGCTACTTTTACATACGAACAGGGAATTATGCTCCCTAGGGACAATAAAAAGTCTGTTCATTTGGGCCTTTTAAGTATTACGTTAGCCTTTTTCTTATCTCTTATACTTATTATACTTTTATTGTTTTTTCGATATAAAATCGCTCTTTTACTAAATGCTCCGACAATTGCCAATTGGTTGTTTGTAGTACCCTTTACGTTGCTGAGTAGCGTTATTTATTTAGTCTTATATAACTATAATTCTAAATTGAAAGCTTACAAAAGAATTAGTAGGACACAAATTTTAAAGTCTTGCATGGCACCTCTAGTAAGCATACCATTGGGTTTAGCCATTACTAATTCACCTCTTGGTCTAATCTTGGGAGTACTTGCTAGCAGCATAGTTGGTATAAAAGGATTACTGAAAGATGTTACGAAAGATTTTTCACTTAGTGACGAGTTTAAAATTTCTAATATAAAGAAGGTAGCTTTTGAATATATCAAATTTCCGAAATTTAATTTAGCTGCCTGCTTTGCGAATATCGCTTCCAATCAAGTAGTAGATATATTTCTCTCTATTAGTGTTTCGGTAGCGTTGTTAGGCCAATACTCTTTAGCAAAAATGCTGTTATCATTACCAATAGCTTTCATCGGAAAATCGGTTTCGCAGGTTTTTTATCAGAAAATTGTTCAAACAAAAAATGAGCAGGGGGACTGTTTAAATGTTTTTAGTAGCACATTAAAGACTCTTATAGTCTTTTCTTTATTCATTTTTGGCATCGCTTATTTTTTAATCGAACCTGCAATTAACTTTGTTTATGGCGACCAATGGAATCAAGCAGCAAAAATTAGTAAATTAATAATACCTCTAATGGCTATTCGATTTGTAAGCAGTTCTCTCAGTCTTACTTTATACGCCTATGAAAAACAGCAACTAAATCTATATATTAATTTACTAATGCTTGTAACCTTAGTGGTCTTAGTAGCTACTTTCTATACTAAATTTGACTTATTTAATTTTCTTAGATTGTATGTACTAACCTTTTGTGTAGAGTACTTACTTTTTATAGGGTTGTTCTACTTTGTAATCATAAGAAGTAATAATAACTGAATTTAGCGAAAAAAAATTTAGATCAAAAATTATTTGTTTAAGTTTGTATTGTTCCACCGAAACCAAGCATGCTTACAAGGACTCAATTTTTTTTTCTTAGGTTAATACATTATAAAAGAGAAAAGTTATTAATTAACAGTATTAGATTATGTACTAGGTTCAAAATTTTTCTGTTTCAGCGAATACTAAGAGTAAATAGTGGTATAAAGTATTCAGTAAACTATACTAGTAAAGTTTCAAGCAATCTAGAAGGGTTGATTATAGAGAATAATTCTATTCCTGTTCTTGCCTCACTTGCTGTATCGGGGGGGTGTTACACCGGTATTCATCGTGGTACTGTTTTAACGATTAAAGAGGATACTATTTTTGCACCTAATGTATGTATCAATACGGGTAGTCACGACTTTTTTGATCGAAGTCAACATACTTTAGGTGATATTATAATAGGAAAAAACTGTTGGCTTGCATTTGGTGTAACTGTAACATCAGGGGTTATTTTAGGCGATAATGTAACCGTTGGAGCTAACAGCGTAGTTACTAAAAGCTTTAAAAGCAATTTTGTAATAGGAGGTGTTCCGGCCAAGGAATTAAAAAATTTTTAACGTATTGGAAATCTTAAACAAATTAATTTGATTGAACTATTCTGTTAGGGTTGCTGTGATAAATTATTAAATAGAAGAATATGCGAAAGAAAAAAATCCTTATTATTTCCTTCTCTGATCAAAGTAAGGATCCCAGAGTCATCCGACAGATTCAGGCACTAGAGAGCGACTATCATATTGAAACCATAGGCCATAAACCCTATAATGGTCAGATAAAGCATCATTCCATTTCTAGAGATGTGCGTAATTTCGTTTTACGACAAATACAAAAAGTCTTATTCTTTATTCACTTACACCGCGGTTCTTCTTGGATGTTAACTTGGTATTTCAAAAATCAATTGAAAAATCTACCCCATGATTTTGAATTAGTTATATGTAATGATCTAAGACCATTGCCTTTTGCACATCATTTAGCTGAAATATGCAATGCAAAGTTATGGTCAGATTTGCATGAATATTATCCTTCACAAATAACCAATACTCGAATGAGTCGTTGGATGAATAAATCTTATGTGAATTGGCTTTGTAAAAGATATATTGCGAAAGCAGTTTATAAAACTGTAGTATGTAACTGTGTAGGGGACAAGTATCATGAAGTTTTTGGAATAGAAATGGATGCCGTGATAACGAATGCAACTGCTTATAATGAATTAAACGAACCATGTAAAAATGAGGGCACAATTAAATTAGTACATCATGGAGTAGCAACTCCGCTTAGAGAATTGCATCACATGTTGGATATGATGCAATTTTTACCTTCTAATTTTGAATTGTATTTTTATTTGGTAGCTAATTATGAAGACCATAAATCTTATTTAAATGAACTTAAGAATAAAGCGACTCGAAATAAATTGGCGGTCACTTTTATGAAGCCTGTTCCAACGCAGCAACTGGCTGACGAATTGAACCAATATGATATTGGTCTTTTTATTCTTCCGCCTGTAACCCATAACTATTATTGTGCCCTACCAAATAAATTGTATGAGTTTATTCAAGCTAGATTATGTATTGCGGTTTCTCCAAATCCAGAAATGAAATCATTGGTTGCATCTTATAAGTTGGGGGTAGTGGCAAAAGATTTTAGTGCAGAATCAATGGCGAATGAAGTAAAGCTTTTGACTAGAGAAGATATAAGAAAGCATAAAATGAACGCACATAATTCAGCGGAAGAGTTAAGCTTCACTGCCAATGCAAATCTAATGCGCGGAATGGCTGAATCGCTAGTTGGTAAGCAAGATGTTACTTCCAATTAGTGTTTTGTTTTTATTATTCAACTATATTAAGTTGTAGATTTATTCTAATTAAAATATGCAAAAAAAAATTCTCATAATTTGTGATACCAATTTATCAATAGATCCAAGGGTCATTCGTCAATTTCAAGCCTTAGAAAATGACTATATTATTGATAGTTTAGCTAAAGCACCCTTTGGTTCTGAAAATCACTTTTATGCTCTTCGTCATAAAAAAAACGCTCTATTTATAAAATTGCTGGGTGTAGCGCTGCTGGCTTTTAGATTATACTCATGGTATCATAAGGTAAACAGCAGGCAAGCAATAGTCGATAAGGCAATTTCAAACGATTATGATTTATTCATAGTGAATGATTTAGAAATGGTACCATTAGGGACAGCCCTCGCTCAGAAAAAAGTTCCCATTTGGGCAGATTTACACGAGTATTCTCCAGGTCAGGTAGAGAATGATTTCATTTGGCGTATGCTCTATAAACCCTATAAGGAATGGATTGGTCGTAGATTTCTCCCAAATTGTTCTCGACTTTCTACTGTATGCGAATCAATTGCAGAGAAATATAGCCAAGAATTTAATGTTGAGGTTCAAGAAGTAATTTATAATAGCCCAGATTTTGAAATGTTAGTACCTAGTCACACAGATAACAATTTAATACAGTTGGTTCATCATGGAATTGCTATTGCTAGAAGGCATTTGGAGCTTATGATTGATGTCCTTGACCATTTGCCTGATCACTACGAATTAAATCTATTGCTCGTAGCTAATAATAAGGAAATGGAAGACTACAAGAATAATCTTATGCAATATGCTAAAACAAAAAAGGCTAAAGTAAATTTTCTAGAACCTGTACCTACCAAGGAAATTGCTAAAACCATTAATAAGTTTGATATTGGATTGTTCATATTGCGTCCAGTAAATTTTAACTATGCACATGCGCTTCCCAATAAGTTTTTTGAATTTATACAAGCAAGACTGTGCATTGCCGTTTCGCCCAATGTAGAAATGAAAAACCTAGTTAATAAGTATAGTTTAGGTGTTGTATCAGATGACTTTACTGCTAAGGAAATGGCAAAGAGTATTATGGCCATAGGCGATATTCAATATTACAAAACGCAATCAGATCTGGTGGCAAAAGAATTATCATCGGAAGACACGTTGAAAAAAATACGAAGAACGGTTCATTCGGTGCTTGCACCCCAGTAAGAATATTTGTATTGATTCTAGTTTATAGTTTTTCAATCAAAACAAGTAACTTCGTCTTCATACGAAAAATATGAGGACTAAAATTATTTCGTTCATAGGAGAGGTGAAACGCAAAAATCTTACTCAAATAGAACTAGTGAACGAGTTAGGCCTGCATTTAGATTATTTTGTAACTACCGGTTATGAATCGGGATTAAAGCTAATTGGAGAAAAAAATTATATTCATCGGTTGGAAAAGGGGTCTTTTAATCGATTTAGACAAATTTATTCATTTTATAAAAAGAATAAAAATAGTATAAATCATGTCGAAATTTTTGGTGGAGGACGCTTCGGCTTTGTCTATATTTTATTAGCGAAATGGTTTGGACTCAAGGTCCTTTTAGTTGAACGGGGCGGAATGAATCAATACATTAAAAAGGAGAACCGGTATACGATTACTAGGTTCTCATCTTTTGTGCAATATAAGTTGGCTGATATTTGTTGGTATAAGGAATACTATATGAAGTCGCATTTGGAAAGATTGGGTGTAAAGCGACTTAATTTTATACCGAATGGTTTAGGGCACACTAATATTGAATTCAAGCCTCGAATTGAAACGAGAGATATAGACTTTCTATGGGTGAATAGAGTCATTCCTGAACGTCATATCGATTGGATAATTGAATTGGCTCAAAAGAAAGAGTTTCAGAGCAGTACCTTCGAGTTGTACGGTTTTTTAGATGATCCTTATGCTGAAACGAAAAAAGAAGAAATTGAATCTCTAGAACTGCCTAATATCAAAGTGAATAGTTACTCGGATAATGTAGTAGAAGTTTATAAAAGAGCGAAGTATTTTCTGTTACCTGCTGATTATGTTTTTGGCAATAATTCTTTACTAGAAGCTATGGCCAGTGGTGTTGTACCAATTATCACAGATGTTCATGGAAGTGGTCATCTTATAGAGAATCAAATAAACGGGTTAATTTCAAAAAACTGTTTTGGAGACTATGAGAAGATAATGAAGATAACACTTGGAATGTCAGATGAAAATTGGTCTCAAATTTCGAATACGGCAATGTTGACTGTTACTAGGAACTATTCTTTAAAAAATTTCAAAGAAAATTTAAGACTATTATATCAAAAAATCAATGATTTGTAAACCCTAAACCTATGTCCAAAAAAATATCCATATTGATTCTTTCCTTAGCTGGCGGCGGCGGTGAGCGAGAAGCTGCTATTCTTACGAATTATTTTCATAAAAAGTATACGACTAAACTGGTATTATTTAATGATACCATAAAGTATGATTTAGACGACGGAGTTTCAATCAATATGATTGATAATATGGTTTTGTATAAGAGAACGCCACTTAATTTTATCAAGCTGCCACTTTTAGCGTATCGCTATGCAAAATTTTGTAAAAAGAATGAAATAGAAACAAGTTTGTCCTTTCTTCCTAGGCCAAATTGGGTGGCTGTTTTGTCAAAATGGTTTGGTAATAAAGCGAGGATAGTATTGTGTGAAGTGTCTACGCCTTCACAGAAGTATAATAAGAAAAAGATAGGTGGACGCATATCTCTCACTCTAATGAGGTGGCTTTATCCCAAAGGCGATTTAGTAATTGCAAATTCTAAAGGGACAGCTCTTGAATTGAAAGAGTTATTTAAAGTAAAAAATGTGGATTGTATTTACAATCCGGTAGAACTAGATATCGTTAAAAAGAAAATGGAGGAGGTGCCGAAAACGGAATTGCAATATGACCGGTTCACATTTATTAAAGTGGCTCGGTTTCAATATCCAAAGGATTTTACTACTCTAATTTCTGCCTTTGCCAATATGAGAAATAAACAGTGCCAGTTAGTTCTATTAGGAATCGGCGAAGATAGGGATGCGGCTATCAGCTTGTCCAAAGAATTAAATGTTTATGACAGAGTTAAATTTGTAGGATTTGATAGGAATCCTTTTGCGTACTTAGCTAGATCTCACTGCTTTGTTTTTTCTTCATTGTACGAAGGCTTCCCTAATTCTATGCAAGAGGCACTTGCTTGTGGTCTACCCGTAATTAGTACCGATTGTACGAATGGTCCAAGAGAAATGTTGGCTCCAAAAGAAAAATTAAAATCAAACCTTTTTGAAAAAAATGAAATTTTTGTAGGTGAGGCTGGGATCCTAGTCCCATTAAAAAATAGCGAAGCCCTGCAAAACGCTATGGATCTTATCGTAGAGGATAAACAACTCTACAACAAATTAAGAAATAATACTCCGCAAATAGTTAGTAAATTTGCATTAGATACTATTGTTCAATCATTTGAGCAGCATATTTAATTTAAACTTATGGCAACAATATTAATTACGGGCGGTGCGGGCAATGTGGCATCGAGTTTGGCGGAGCGATTTGCTAAAAATGAACAGAACGTCGTAGTTGTTTTTGATAACTTATCTACCGGTAAAAGAGAAAAAGTACCAACAGAATACGAAAATTGCTTTTTCATAGAAGGAGATGCAAATGACTTTGACCAGCTAAACCTTGTATTTGAAAAATATGATTTTGATTATGTATTTCATTATGCCGCTGTAGTTGGTGTACTTCGAACACTTGAGAACCCTATAAACGTTTTGCACGATATTGAAGGGTTCAAACACATACTGAAACTATCGGTTGAGCATAAAATTAAACGTTTTGTATTTTCTTCTTCCTCCGAGGTCTATGGAGAACCAGTAGAAATTCCGCAGTTTGAAGATTCTACGCCTTTAAACGCTCAGCTGCCGTATGCTATTGTTAAAAGTGTTGGAGAGTCTTTCGTAAAAAGCTATTCACAAATGCATGGCTTAGATTATACAATATTCAGATTTTTTAATACCTATGGTCCCAAACAAAGCACTGATTTTGTAATCAGTAAATTTATTACGCAGGCTAAGAATAATGAGGATATTACAATCTATGGCGAAGGAAATCAAACCAGGACTTTCTGTTATATTGATGATAACACAGAATTTACTGAACATATCATAGAGAATGATCTGTTCATTAATGATACAGTGAATGTAGGCAATGATGATGAAATGACCATTAAAGAATTAGCAACAAAAATAATAGAAATAACAAATTCTGACTCAAAATTAGTTCATCTTCCTGCTCTGAAAGAAGGCGATATGATGAGAAGATGCCCCGATATTTCAAAAATGAAATCAGCCTTTCATAGAGAATTAACCCCCTTAAAAGAGGGGATTTTAAAAACAGCGAAAGTCTTATAAATTATGCGAGTACTATTTTTTTTTACTATATCACTTTTCATTCTATCGAGTTGTAAAATTCAATCGATAGAAGCTAAGCCACCCTATGTTGTAAAATCGATTAAAGATTTTGGAGCAATAGGAAATGGGATAGCGGACGATCATCAGGCTTTCGTTCAAGCAGCACAGTTTTTTAATACTCGCTCAGGAAATGGGAAATTAATCATTCCACAAGGAACCTACAAGGTTGGTTCTCAACAAATGAAGCAAGGAATTTTTAGAGGACGCAATTTGTTTGTTCTTAAAAATTGTTCAAATGTAAAAATAGAAGCATCTAACAATAGTGAAATCGTTTACAAGGATGGTATGCGTTTTGGAACCTTTATTCCGTATTCTAAAAAAGCTTATAGTTCTAAATCAAAAATTGTAAGAAAGCGTGAATTTTTAAGTACGGTAGGTAATGCCTTTTTCTTCATCAATTGTACTAATATTCTTATACAAGGTGTAGGTATAAATGGCAATGCGGATAAAACGGTAAAAGGCGGACGTTACGGTGATCGCGGTATACAAGCGCCTTACTCTGGCATTAGTATTAAGGATGGGAAGGATATAGTAATTCAAAACTGTACGGTTAAAAATTTTGGATTGGATGGTATTTATTTATCTTGTTCAAGTAACAATAGCTATAGAAACAACATCACTATTTCTAATACTGATTGTGAATACAACGGAAGACAAGGCTTGTCAATAGTTGGCTCTATTGGAGTACAGATAACAGATTGTAAATTCAATTATACAGGTAGGGGTAAATTTCGTTCTAGTCCTATGGCGGGCATTGACATAGAACCAAATAATAACCAAAAGGTTAGAGATGTGACCATTACGAACTGTCAAATATTAGAAAACCGTGGGGTTGGGTTTATATCCATGGGCGGTGATGCACGTAAAGTGAAAGTAGAGAATAGCATGATTAGTGGAAGATATACCTGGTCTTGTTGGGTACAAAAACCGGAGTTTACTTTTACGGCTTGTAAATTTTATGGTTCCATAGTTCATGGCTACCCTGCAAAAAATGATTTAGATAGGACACGCTATCTTAATTGTTATTTTGCCGATACAACTTTTAAAACTAAGGGTGCTTATTTGGCTGAATTAAGTTCTGGCTATAATCAATTGTTTCAAAACTGTACGTTTAAAGCAAATTATAAGAAAGTTATATATCATAGGAATCGTGCCCCAAACGAAAATCTTTATACCGAGTTCCGAAATTGTAAATTTTGGGTAAATACATCAAAATTTGGACCCAAAGCATTTTTAGGTATAATCGGGAAAGCTAAATTGGTAAATAATACATTTGAAACAAGTGAGTCTAAATCGAAATTAAAAGGCAAATACTATAGGTTTGAAAATGTGATAGGTAAAGAAACAAATAATTATAAATTTGGTTTAAAAACTGTAGAATAACATGCCAGGAATTCTTCAATATGCAACAGCTCCTCTGTTGGGGGTTGTATATTTTTTGGCTATTATAATTTTATTTCGAAGATCAATTTTACGAGAACATCCTGATCTTTATAGACTATTTAAGTACGGACTATTTTTAAAATTAATATCTTCTTTTTTAGTAGAGATAGTTTACATCCACTATTATGGCTACGGTGATACCTTGGTTTACTACCGAGAGGCTACCTTTTTCATAAATCAACTCATAGAGCAACCGCAAGATTTTATCCATTTATTTAATTTGACCCCTGAAGAGTATAAAATTGTTTTTGCAGACATTATAAAGGAGAATAGTTTAATGGCTTATTATAATGAGTCCACAGTTAGAATGATTAAAATCAGCGCTTTCATGTCCTTATTTTCATTCAATTCTTTATTTGGGATTGGTATGCTTTATGGAAGTCTTTGTTATATAGGACTTTGGTATTTTTTTAGAGTTATTGCTTATCACCTAAAGAGTATTAATCTTAAATATTTATTTGCAGCTATAGTTTTTTTACCATCTGTTATGTTTTGGGGATCGGGTTTGTTAAAAGAACCGATAGCCATCTTCCTTCTTTGTCTGATAGTTTACCATTTGCATAAGTTGGTTATAAGACGCAAATTTAATTTCGTTTCTATATTGGCTGTAGTTTTGTTGGTCGGACTATTGGCGAAACTCAAATCTTTTTATCTTATTGCTCTTTATCCCTCCTTTATTCTATTTGTGTTTTTTCATTATGTGAATTCAATCCACTCCAATTTATTCAGGAGAAGCATTAAATTACTCTCCTTAGCATTCGCAACCCTGATCTTACTTGCCTTGCCTGTGATTTTGGTCACCACTGGATTGGATGAAAAGATTATGGGTTCAACTATAGAATATATAATAAGTCACAATGAAAACCTGAGTTCAAATTCTGGTAGTGGGTATTCTTTAGAACTAAGCTCCCCGAGTCTTACTAGTTTAGTAGGCGCAGCGCCTGAAGCTATTGTTGTTACACTATTCCGGCCTTTTTTATGGGAATCAACTAAAGTGGTAATATTAATTTCAGCGATAGAAAGTTTTTTCATTACCATTCTCACACTTATTTTTATTTTTAAGGTTGGGATACTCACTATTTTAAGAAATTTTTTGAAACATCCTATATTTCAATTTTTATTCTTTTTTACTATTGCCTTTGCAATCATTGTGGGGGTATCCTCAGGTAACTTCGGAGCATTGGTTCGTTACAAGATTCCTTGCTTGCCATTTTATATGGCTTTTGTAGTAGGGTCTATTTTATTAAAAAACGCAAGAATAGAAAAAAAGACTTCTTTATGAAAATTGCCATCACAGCTAATAGCGCTTGGAATCTACTGAACTTTCGTTTGAGCTTGATAATGCAATTCATGGACGAGGGGCATGAGGTAATAGCAATTGCTCCGTCAGACGGAGCAGAGGATAAAATAGTAGAGAAAACAGGAATAAAATTTATTAAATTAAATTCTTTATCTCGCAAAGGAAGCAATCCATATCAAGATATAAAGTTGATTCGTGAGTATCGTACTATTTATAAAGAGAATAAAATAGATATTGCCATTCAGTATACTATAAAACCCAATATATACGGGAGCCTTGCTGGTGGAAGAACAAAGACTAAAACGATTAGTAATCTTACCGGTTTGGGTTATCTCTTTCTAAGCGATTCGATTAAAAGTAAAGTTGCTAAAAAGTTATATAAGCTAGCTTTAAGAAAAACATCCTTCGCTTGTTTTCACAACCAAATTGATGCTAATTTATTTCAAAAGTTACGATTAGTATCTAGAGATAAAATTAAAGTTATAAATGGTTCAGGTGTAGATACCACGTATTATCAAGCAAAGTCAAAACCCGGCACTGCGAATTTTGTATTTCTATATATTGGCCGTTTATTATACGATAAAGGAATTCGTGAGCTGCTGGCGGCATTCAAAGAAATAAATGACGCAAGACTTGATATAACTCTGCATTTATTAGGTGATATTGATGCAGGCAATGATGCTTCTTTAACCAATGAGGAACTTAAGGGGTACAAAGAAAATCTAAACTTAGTGCATCACGGAATGCAAGCCGATGTGCGACCTTTTATTGCAAAGGCTGATTGTGTAGTACTACCTTCCTACCGCGAAGGCTTACCAAAATCTCTACTTGAAGCAATGAGTATGCAGAGACCTTTCATAACCGTAGATAGTCCGGGTTGCGGACATCTGGTAGAGAATGAGCGTAATGGCTTCTTAGCAAAGGTTAAGAACATAGCGAGTCTTAGAGACCAAATGTTGCGAATGGTTAATCTCACAGAATCGGAAAGGTTTAAAATGGGGCAGGAAGGAAGAAAAATTGTGTTAGAAAAATATAGCTGTGAAACCATCAATAATGAATACATAAAGCTAATTTCGCAACTAGGTGCATAATATACTACTCACAGGCGGTGCAGGCTTTATAGGTTCCAACCTACTCAGAGCTTTATTAGATGATGAAAGAGTTTCATTGGTGCGAGTCATGGATAATTTTGAAACGGGCTATCGTCAAAATTTAGAGGAAATAAAAAATCATCCAAAATTTGAACTGTTTGAAGCGAGTATTTGTGATTATGATAGCTGCTCAGAAGCTATGAAAGGAATTACCCTTGTTAGCCACCAGGCTGCATTAGGTTCTGTGCCACGAAGTATTAATAATCCTATAGCGACCAATAATACTAATATTGTTGGGTCGCTCAATCTCTTTAATGCCGCCAAAGAAGAAGGAGTAAAACGAATTGTTTACGCTGCATCTTCTTCTACTTACGGGGATAGTAAAACGCTTCCGAAAGTTGAAGACAAAATTGGCAAACCACTTTCACCCTATGCAGTAACAAAATATGTGGTTGAACTCTATGCTGATGTTTTCGGTAAAACCTATGATATGAATTTTATCGGGTTGAGGTATTTTAATGTTTTTGGTCCGCACCAAAGCCCCACGGGTGCCTATGCAGCGGTCATCCCCTTATTCATGGATGCCGTGTTGAATAATGAAGGTCCGACTATCAATGGTGATGGTTCCTACAGTAGGGATTTTACCTACGTAGACAATGTAATACAAGCAAATTTGAAAGCTTTATTCACTGAAAATACAGAAGCTCTGAATCAAGTTTATAACGTGGCCTATGGTCAAAAAACAACCTTAAAAGAGTTGTTCGACTACGTAAAAAATGAAGCTAAATCTACATTAGAGGCGAATCATGGACCGAATAGGGTAGGTGACATTCCGCACAGTTTAGCCGATATTTCTAAGGCGCAAAATTTATTGGGTTACAATCCTTCCGTTTCCGTCCAAGATGGCTTGAAGATAGCGTTTCAGTGGTACAAAGAGAATAGGAAATATTTCGTATAACCTAATGGTTGAATCCTGATTAGACCACCTTATAAACTCCAATAGTTAATATCCTTCATTTTGCCACGATAAAGTCCTTTTACGTCAAAAAGAACGCCTTTATCTGTTAAACGATCTTGGTAGAACTGCTCAGTATGGTCGCGGTACTGTTTGTGTCCAACGGCCACAATGATAAAGTTATAATTGTCACCAACTTCTTCATTTAGTTTTATACCATACTCTTCTTCCATTTCTTCTGGAACAGCGTAGGGGTCTACGATATCCAGATGTAAACTATAACCTTCCAGTTCTTTAATCAACTCAACTACTTTTGAGTTACGAATATCAGCTACATTTTCTTTAAAAGTAGTACCCATTACCAACACTCTTGCCTTAGCAATGGGTACACCCGTTTTGATAATTTCTTGTGTAACTTTTTTTGCTACATACGCAGGCATTTCATCATTTATGATTCTACCGGATAAGATCACTTTAGACTTTACACCCAATTGCTCTGCTTTATATGTTAGGTAGTATGGGTCTACGCCTATACAATGTCCACCAACTAATCCAGGATAGAACTTCAAGAAATTCCACTTGGTACCAGCCGCTTCAATTACGTCGTACGTATTAATATCCATTTCTTTAAAAATGATACTCAGTTCATTCATTAAAGATATATTCAAATCTCGTTGAGAATTTTCTACGATTTTGGCGGCTTCGGCTACTTTGATAGAAGTTGCTCTATGCACGCCCGCCTCAATTACTAGCTCATATACTTTGGCAATTTCGTCCAATGATTCTTCATCACAACCCGATACAATTTTTACGGTATTCGTAAGCGTATGCACTTTATCACCTGGGTTAATTCGTTCTGGACTGTAGCCCGATTTAAAATCAACTTTATCCTTTAATCCAGATATTTCCTCAACAATCGGAATACAATCTTCTTCAGTACAACCTGGGTAAACCGTAGATTCATATACTACATAGTCTCCTTTGCTAATTACATTTCCAATCGTTCTAGAAGCGCTCAATACGGGTGTCAAATTTGGAACCTTATGCTCATCAACCGGTGTAGGAACAGCTACAATGTAAAAAGAGGCTTCTTTTAGTTTTTCTATGTCATCAGTAAACTCAATACTTTTATTATCAAACTCTTCAGCTGCTACTTCGTAGCTAGGATCTTGACGGTTTTTCATCATCTCGACACGTTTTGCATTGATATCAAAACCAATAACATCCGTACTTTTAGCAAACTCAAGAGCAATGGGCAAACCAACATAGCCTAAACCAACCACAGCAATTTTTTTCTTTCTATCAATGATATCCTGATACATAGTAAAATTTTGTGCAAAAGTAATGTTTGCAAACATTTAAAGTACATTAGCGACTATTTAAATACTATTGGTACGTTAAGCGATTTTACTAAAAAGAGAAGCTAAGACGGTGATGGATGGACCGATTATGTTTTTGTATTGCTTCACGATGCTGTAGTGTACCGTATCCTTTATTACGTTCCCAACCGTATACGGGGAATTTCTTCGAAGCTTTCAGCATATAGTCATCTCTATAAGTTTTCGCTAAAATACTAGCCGCTGCTATACTAGCATATTGGCTATCACCTTTTACTATGCAGGTATGATTTATTTTTTTATAAGGTTTAAATCGATTGCCATCAATGAGTAATAGTTCTGGTCTTTGCTCCAAACGATTAATCGCTAGATGCATGGCTCGAAAAGAAGCTTGTAAAATATTAATTTTATCTATCACCTTAGGCGAAACTTTAGAAACAGCAAAAGCAATTGCTTCTTTTTCAATAATCGGGCGCAGCAATTCTCTCTTTTTCTCACTGATTAGTTTGGAATCGTTTAAAAACGGGTGATAAAAGTTTTTGGGTAGGATAACGGCTGCTGCATATACTGGTCCTGCCAAACAACCTCGACCCGCCTCATCACAACCGGCTTCAATTTTATTTTTATGTAAATAGGGTTGCAACATGGCTTGATTTTATCAAAAATACTATCGGTGAATTGGTGTCTCCTTACACTTGCAATTTACCTTTGCATCGCAAAATGAACAAGGCAACGGACCGAAATCTTATTATTGGCAAATGGCTCATGCTTGGGGTGGCCATGCTTACAGTTCAAGTTTTGTTAGGCGGGATTACGCGCTTAACTGGTTCTGGATTATCTATTACTGAGTGGGAGCCTATCCTGGGTGCTTTGCCACCGATGAACGACGCTGATTGGGCTCATGCCTTTGACGAGTATAAAAAAATTGGTCAGTTTACATATCTAAATTCTGAATTCACTCTAGGAGATTTCAAATTTATTTATTTCTGGGAATGGTTTCACAGAAATTGGGCCCGCTTAATCAGTGTGGCTTTTCTAATTCCATTCGTTATTTTTTTAGTCAAAGGCTATTTTAGATTAGGTGATTTGCCAAAGTTGCTTGTTTTGTTCGCTATTGGTGTTTTACTCGCTATGGTGGGTTGGATTATGGTTTTTTCTGGCTTGAACCCCGAAGATTTATACGTAAGTCATATAAAGCTGGCAATGCACTTCAATCTAGCCATGTTTTTGATTGCCCTTACCTTTTGGTTTGCTTTGGGGTATCTAAAACAAAATTTGACAGTCGTTCCCAATATAAAACTTCGAAATCTTACAAGAACCTTTATCGTACTGTTGGCCGTCCAATTGGTTTACGGAGCCTTTATGGCAGGACAAAAAGCTGCTCAAGCTGCGGCAACATGGCCGCTAATTAATGGTGATTTGCTACCGCCTAGCGTACTCCAAGAAAGTATTTTGTACAACTCAATTTCGATTCATTTTGTACACAGAAGCTTGGCCTTTGTGCTATTTATTTTCAGTATTGTTTGGACATGGCGGCTGTATAAATCAAAAATTAAAAAAGCGTTTTTGCCTATCGTTCTAGTACTATTACAGGCTCTTTTAGGGATTCTAAGTGTTTTGACCTCTCCGAAGGCGGTTAAAAACGGTTGGGGCTTATTTGAATGGAATGCCCAGCTTCATCAATTGGTTGCCATGTCTTTACTTTTGAGTTTGGTTTATTTTTTGTTTATCTTTACTAATAAGAAATTAAAATATAGCTAAAGTGCTAACCAATTTGTTAATTTAGACGTCTTACAAAGTAGGAGTCACTATTATTTGAAAATTTGTTGATGAAAAAAATATTATTTCTAGGTGTTTATTCTTTTTTAATGATGCTATCAATCGTGTCAGAAGCGCAAAGTCAATGTGCAAACTTGTCGGTAAATTCTACGAGTCCCCCTATTTTACCTTGCGATACGGCTAAAACAGTGGACATAGACTTTCTAGCCAATATCAACATCAATTTTCCAGTAAACGCTACGGATACCTACGCCGTTCGTTCCATACCGTACAATCCGCTTCCTTGGGTGGGTGCCAATTCAGTGTTGAATAATACTGATGATCTGTGGAGTCAGGTCGTTCAGTTGCCGTTTCCATTTTGTTTTTTTGGGAATACCTATAACAGCTATGTAATAGGATCTAATGGTAGAATATCCTTTGATACCACTTTGGCGGGTACATTTGATGCTTGGCAAACTAGTGGCCCCCCAGTAATTACTGCTCCTAACGCAACACAGAACACTATGAATAACACAATCATGGCTCCTTACCATGATACTGATCCGGGTGTCTTTAGCGTAAATACGCAAATCACGTGGGATACTTTTGGTGTTGCGCCTTGCAGAACCATGGTAATTAACTGGACAACCCTCCCCATGTTCAGTTGTAACAATTTAATCGATTCACAACAAATAGTGCTGTATGAATTGTCCAATGTGATTGATATAAACATTGCCAATAAACCGCTTTGTGCAGGTTGGAACGATGGATTAGCCCTAGAAGGTATTCAAAATAGTACGGGTACTATCGCTTATACAGTACCTGGGAGAAATAATACTGTTTGGACGGCCAATGACGATAGCTACCGCTTCGAACCTGCCGGTACGCCGTATCCGTTTACAACCAGCTATATATGGCGAGATGTTATCACAGGTAATGTTTTAGCTAATGGACCTAATTTAAAACTAGTTCCGCCTTATCCAGCAGGTGTTGTGGTAGAAGCGGCTATCAATGGTGGGTGTAATGCTGAAACTTCTTACGCTAGAGATACTTCACTTTTTATTCAGGGTGAAGTGGATGCACAGTTTGACATCATAGAGGACTCCATTTGTCTGGGAGAACCGATTGTTTTCAGTAATTTATCTACCGTAAATAATTCTCCTTTTCCTGCTCCTAATTTATTAGTGAATACATGGGACTATGGCGACGGAACCATCCTAATTGATAATAATGCAGTACATACGTATTCTTACACACAAGGCGGCGTTTTCACGATTCAATTAAGCATTGTAGATACCATTTTGGGATGCCGAGATACTATTGAAAAAACAGTTTTTGTAGAGGCAACACCCTATATAGAAATGTCAGCTTCTCCTACCACTATTTGCTTGGGAGAGACGGTGGTATTTAAAGATTCAAGTGCTCCTCATACCGTAAGTACCACTTATGACTTTGACGATGGCAATGTTTTAGCTAACCTGCATAATCCGAAACACACATTTGAAAGAGCCGGAACCTATAACGTAAGTTTCTCTGGTGAGTATTTAATTTGTGATGATCCTGAAATTATCGTACCCATCCAAGTGAACGATTTCCCTAAAGTAAACCTAGGCGAAGATCTCAAATTTTGTCCTGGACGGGATAGTACCTTAAGATTATTGAATATTGAAAATCCTAATCAAATTCTAACTTGGAGTACAGGGGAGAAGGCTCCATTTATTACAATCAATGCAAATGAGACCGGTCGTTATTGGGCAAGTGCAGAAACTATGGGTTGTTCTTCTGTTGACAGCGTTTGGGTGAAAAGAGATTGCTATCTTAACATTCCGAACTCGTTTTCTCCGAATGGAGATGGTCGCAACGACTACTTTTTGCCTCGGCAGCTGCTGTCCTCGGGTTTAATCGGTTTTTCTATGAAAATCATGAATCGCTGGGGAGAACTAATTTACCAAACGGATAAAACTGACGGTAGAGGCTGGGATGGAAAATTTGGTGGCAACCTTCAACCTATAGGAGCTTACGTTTATCAAATTGACGCGGTCTGGAGCAATGGGTTTAGTAATTCATTTAGAGGTAACGTCACGTTGGTACGATAAAAATTTCCTTTTGGTTTTTGAGGGAAAACTCCGAACGTAAGTAGCAAAACTTAGTGCGACGCACTTCAATTCTTGCCAGATTTTCTTAATCTTTTTAATTTTTTCATAGAAAATTGGATTTCATTTTTCATTATTTATTTTTTGTAATGCATGATAACACTACTTTTAAACGTGTGTATACGGTTACAAACGGAAATAATCGACTATACTACGGCTACGGTTTGGACTTGTCGCACATTTGCTTTGTCAAACGGGAGGAACCGACGTCAAAGATTCCTGAGCGACTGAAATAAATAAATTTTTTTAATAACAAACAAAAACAAAACAATTATGTACAACTTAAAAAACAACGTTCAACTAATCGGGCACTTAGGAAAAGACCCAGAAATGAAAGAAACTTCAAACGGAAGTAAGTATGCTAAATTTAGCCTGGCCACTAGCGATAGTTATAAAAACCAAGCAGGCGAAAGAATTACCGAAACACAGTGGCACAATATTATTTTTTGGGGTAAGGCGGCTGAAATTGCTGCTCAGTATCTTAAAAAAGGAAGCCAATGCGCCGTGCAAGGCAAACTGGTTTATGACAATTATGAAGACAAGGATGGCAATAAAAAATACTATACGCAGATTAAAGGCAATGAGTTGCTGCTTTTAGACAAAAAAGAAAATACGGCCTCTTTGGTTGACAATCAATCCGAAAAGAAGGAAGCACTTCCGTTTTAATATGG
>Ga0209185_1000459_pt1 | contig 48417 bp, 40 predicted proteins | sample SidtaG_2_FD_187425 | JGI IMG/M metagenome (GOLD analysis project Ga0209185, IMG submission 187425) | Marine algal microbial communities from Sidmouth, United Kingdom - Sidmouth_Asex2 metaG (SPAdes) (version 2) | ecosystem: Host-associated > Algae > Red algae > Unclassified | place: Sidmouth... | reverse complement strand
TTCTTGGCTATATCTGAACGGTATTGATACTTCTCTGCCTTTATATAATAAAGCATTTTTAAGCGATCCTTAACCAATTCTGTATGAATAGATTCATAACGCTTTTTTAAGCACTTTAAATCCTCTTGTATATCTAAATATATTTTTTTTGGCATATTACAAAATAAAAATTATTATCCCGAATTCAAAGTTAAAATGGTATAATATTAACAATAAAACAGCAGAAATAATAACAGATAATAGTTTGTTGCTTCCAAATGAAACCCAATTATCAATTGCAATACTAAAAGTAAGCTAAAATAAATGCATTAAAAATGAGTTGCTTGTTATAAACTGGTTTGTACATATTTTAACCTATAATAAAGCCTCTTCTAGTGAAGAAAGCTAAACTTACTTTGTGCTGAAAACAATTTTCTTAACATTTAGAAAACTAGCTTCTTAAACTCAGCATTACTTTTTGCCCACTGTATGGCATGTTTTAAAGAACTAAATCTTTTGGATTTATGACCAACAAATAATTTCTCTAACAAAGAGTTTACATAGCCGCATTTAGTGTAATTGATCATTGCATACCCTTTCATCCTAAAATTACTTTTGAAGAATTTCACCCAATCGGATGGCATAACAGCGTAATTATTTATACGATTGGATATATAAATTATATCACTACCATTACTATCATATAAATCAAGGATTTCTTGCGCAACTATTTTAGCTTTGGTTTCCCATGTAAAAACAATTCCTTCATTAATTTCAGCTACAATAAATCCTTCGAATAAATAAAAAGTTCCAAAATCATAAACTAATTCATTAAAGGCTTCTTTATAATAGATAGAATTTTTTAAACTTTTCAATTTTTATAATTATTGGTTATACCTACGAAACGACTATTTTTTATTTTTACATCTAATTAATCGATGAAATACACTAAAATCTACACGAGACACGCTGAATTTTTAAAACACCACTTAGGAAGCTATAGCTTTGGATTCACCTTTACTCTTTGCCCACTGCACAGCGTCTTTTAAAGAATTAAAACGTTTAGATTTATGACTTATAAATAATTTTTCTAGTAAAGAGTTCACATGTCCGCTTTTAGTGTAATTAACCATGGCATACCCTTTCATCCTAAAATTGTTTTTAAAGAATTTAACCCAGTCAGATGGCATAACAGCGTAGTTATTTATACGATTAGATATATAAATTATATCGTGTCCATCACTATCATATAAATCAAGGATTTCCCGAGAAGCTATTTCAGCCTGGTCTTCCCAAGTAAAAACAATTCCTTCATTAATTTCTGCAACAATAAATGTTTCAAACATATAAAAAGTTCCGAAATCGTAAACTATTTCATTTATTGCTTCACAGTAATAAGGGGAATTTTTTAGACTGTTCAATGTTACTTTATTAATCGTTGCCTTAACAAAAAACAACCTTTTTATCATTAAAACCATAATAATCGATTAAACACATTGATAGTCTGTGTTTTACACTTTTTATCAAAAAAAGACTCTTATTTAATTAAGAAACTATAGATTTAAGTTCGGCTTTGCTTTTTGCCCAGTGTATCGCACCTTGTAAAGATTGAAACGTCTAAATCTATTATTGATGAAAGATTTAGACGTTTCACTTTTACTATAATTAATCATAGCATGCCCTTTTTAACTTAGAATCACTTCCATTAAATTTTAATCAATCTGAAGGGACTATAAATTAATCATTAATGCGATTAGATATCTTAGATAATATCTTTTCCGTTACTTTCTTATAAGTCAAAAAAAATCTTCAAGCATTTTTTACAATGATTTCCCATTTAAGAATTGTACCTCATTTTACTTCTCCTACTACAAAAATCATCAAATAAATAAAAGACTCCAAAATCACACTCTATTTCATTCATAGCCTCACAATAATATGGACAATTTTTTTAGCTTGTCAATGTGACATATATTTGTACTTACACCAGAAAAACAAAATCCTACTTATCGTTGAAGCCATAAGTATCAATAAAAAAATATTGATACTGTATGTTTTACGTTTTTTTGAGTAACAATATTTTTTAATATTAAAATTTTAGCTTTTTTCTTCCAATAACACCTTACTAAAAACAAATGTGCCAATCTCTTTAACTGGTTCATACAAAATAGACTCCTTTAAATTTTCTTCTGTAAAGAATGAGAATGATTTGTTAGCTTTATGAAAGAAAACTAATAGGGCTCCAAGGATTACAGCAATTTTGAGAGCTCCAAAAACACCACCTGCAACTTTATTAAGCAAACCTAGCATAGCAAAATTAGCTATTTTAGTAAGCAGCTTACCTACCAATGAGATTACAATAATAATAACAATGAAAGTTATTAAAAAAGCCATAAGGTTAATATAGCGTTCTGTCCATTCAAGATTTTCAGAGAGGTAATCTCCTGCTATGTATGAAAAATGTATTGCTCCATATATAGCTGCAACAATTGCTGCTAGCGATGCAATTTCTACAAAAAGACCGTTTTTAATACCTTTGTAAAATCCCCAAAGAAGTAAAACTCCTAAAATAATATCTAAAAAACTCATGGTAGTCGTGTTTATACAAATATAGAATTTTGATTTGTACCTTTGTTTTTTTTACGACTAAGATTCGTTTAATAAATCTTAATGGGTAAAACAAATTATGGTTAGAGATATACAATTAAAAGAACGTTGGAAGGAGTTGGTGAATAAATTATCTGCTCAATTTTCAGACGGAGACCCTTTAGATTTAGATGCTATTATTTACCTTGTAGGTATACAAGAACTAGGGCAGTATCATAAAACGTATAAAAAAGATGAAAAATTAAATTTAATGCACATAGCCATATGCAGGTTGTTGGAACCTTATGGGTATTATGAATTTATTTTTTTTGATGATGATGGATGGCCTCATTATACCATTAAAGAACAGTTGCCCCCATTAAAAGCAGGAGAACAATCTGTTTTAATGAAAGAAGCTATTGTACAATATTTTGTTGAAAAACAATACATAAATTAATCTAGCTTATCAGTTAATTTTTTAAAAACTTTCTTTGGATTTTTATTTTCATAAAGTATAGCATATACAGCATTTATGATAGGTGTCTTGGATTTTTTTGTGTGTTTTTTATTTAATAAATGGGCGCTTTTAGTAGCATAATACCCTTCTGCAATCATGCTCATTTCTATCATAGCGCTTTTAACAGTATACCCTTTACCTATCATATTCCCAAACATTCTATTTCTACTAAAAATTGAATATCCTGTAACTAATAAATCTCCTAAGTATGCAGAATTATTAATGTTTCGTTTCATATCGTGAACACGGTTAATGAAACGTTTCATCTCCCGAATAGCATTACTCATTAACACACTTTGAAAATTATCACCATAGCCCAAGCCATGAGCAATACCAGCAGCAATAGCATATATGTTTTTAAGCATAGCTGCATATTCTGTCCCTATAATATCATCAGAAATTTTAGTTTTTATATAATTACTACTTAATTTTATAGCAACAACTTTTGCTTTTTTTTCATCTGCGCAAGCAATAGTTAGATACGATAAACGCTCTAAAGCAACCTCCTCTGCATGGCAAGGACCCGTTATAACACCAATATTTTCAAAAGGAATTTTAAAAGCTTCATTAAAATGCTCTCCAACAATTAATCCTGTTTCTGGCACAATACCTTTAATTGCAGAAAAAATTATCTTTTCATCTAAAGAAACTGTCAATTTTTGTAATTCACTCTCCAGAAAGGCAGACGGAATAGCAAAAATTAACACGTCTGCATTGGCTACGGCAGTATTAATATCATTGGTTAATAATAGCTGCTCTGTATGGAATTCAACAGAACTTAAATAATTAGGATTATGCTTTTGGGTTTTAATATGTTCTAAAGCATCGGAGCTACGCATATACCAATTTATAGTATCTAGATTTTCTGCTAACATTTTAACAATAGCAGTTGCCCAACTACCTCCACCTAAGACCGCAAATTTTAAATTTCCATTCATAGTAACATCGTAATCTTGCCAAAAATACTTAAAAAGACCTGTTTTTTGTAAGTTCTAATAAAAATCGCATCTAAAAACACTTAAAAACACCTTCCTTTTTTAAATTCTAATTACTACCCCACTTTAATTATGACAATAAAATATTTAAATAATTAATACTTAAACAACTGATTTTTAAAACATTAATAGCTTTCACATAAAGATTATTTTATAGCCATCAGAATTTTAAATTTTCAAGTTAAAAGAAAACAAAACTATTTTATGAAATTTTAATTATGTCTGTATTATCCTCCTTTTATTATACAGAAACTATAGTAGAAATAAATTATGATGTAAAACAGGTACTTCTTATTTTAAAAAACACATGTGAGTAGAGAAAGAGTTATTATTGATTTTAGTACAAGATTTTCAAGTAATAGAAATGTTTTTATAGGTATAAACGAAACTCGAATTACAAATTGAACTTGGGATTATACAGGGGTTATTAAATATTTGATATGGGTAACAATAGTACGAAAAATTTTAACACTAAATTATGACTCCTTGGACAATGATAGTTTTGAATTGCACGTTATTAATAACAGCAGAATAGAGCTATACCAGTAGTAATTTAGATTTGAATTAAAAAATAGAGGACACAGGGGAATATTCATAACTTGGTAGTTCTACTGAAATCAATAAAAGAAAGAACTACAAATAAAAATGAATGTGGCTAGACATAAAAATAAGAACAAAAATCTCTTTTTAAAAAGGAGGTTCTAAAGATTTTGGTTAGTTGTTTGGTTATGAGTCGCCCTGAGTATTTATACTTGGGGCGTCTTTTTTTTATGTTTTCTTGTAAACCTATATGTTTCAGGTGAAAAGTAGTATTTTTGAAGCTTCAAAAAAAGAAGCCTAATAATGAATTTCATCAAAGATATTACTACAAATCCTAAAAACGATTTTTTTGCAGGAGTAACAGTTTCATTAGCAATGATACCAGAAGTAGTTGCCTTTGCCTTTGTCGCAAATATAGACCCGCTAGTAGCTTTATCAGGAGCTTTTATCATAGGATTAATTACTGCAGTATTTGGTGGCAGACCAGGTCTAATTTCTGGAGCAGCAGGTGCTGTAGCTGTTATATTCGTTAATTTAATTAGAGATGGTCATGTGAGAGGTTTAGAATTTGATACTCCTGTAGAAAACATGGGGTATTATTACTTATTAGGAGCTGTTATTTTAATGGGTATAATACAAATATCGGCAGGTTTCTTAAGACTAGGGCGTTTTGTACGTTTAATTCCAGAAACTGTAATGATGGGTTTTGTAAATGGTTTGGCCATCGTAATTTTTATAGCACAGGTAAAAATGTTTAGCCATAAAATACCTAATCCAGATGTTAATTCTGTAGATAAACACCTAAGTGTTTTTATGCAAGGAACAGAATTATACGTTATGCTATCTTTGGTTTTGTTTACTATGGCTGTGATATATTTCTTACCCAAATTAACAACAAAAGTACCCGCAGCTTTAACTGCAATTTTGGTAACCACTTTTGGTGTTATTTTATTAGACTTGGATGTGACTACCGTAGGTTCCTATATTAGAGAAGGTGGCGGAGAAGGTTTAAAAGGTGAATTCCCTACTCCAAATAAAGAATTATGGCAATTATTACCATTTAACACAGATACATTTATGTTTATCCTGCCTTATGCTTTCTTAGCAGCAAGTGTAGGTTTAATAGAAAGTCTAATGACCATGAATTTAGTTGATGAATTAACAGATACTAAAGGAAGAGGAAACAAAGAGTGTGTAGCCCAAGGAATGGGAAATATTGCAAGTGGCTTGCTAGGAGGTACGGGAGGCTGTGGAATGATTGGCCAAACCGTTATCAACATTAATGCAAAAGGTAGAGGAAGGTTGTCTGGCATCGTAATGGCGTTAACACTACTTTCTTTTCTATTATTTGCAGATAAATATATAGAACAAGTTCCTGTTGCTGCATTAATAGGTGTAATGTTTATAATGGTAATAGAGACATTTGCTTGGTCTAGTTTTAGAATTTTAAAAAAAATACCTAGATCAGATGCTTTTGTTCTAATTATGGTTTCTGCTATTACTGTATTTTTTGATTTGGCAATAGCTGTGTTTGTAGGAGTTATTATCTCAGCATTAGCTTTTGCTTGGGAAAACGCAAAGCGTATTAGAGCTAGAAAATCTATAGATGATAACGGTGTTAAGCATTATGAAATATATGGCCCTTTATTTTTTGGATCTACTACTGGTTTTGCCGAAAAATTTGATATACAAAATGACCCAGATGAAGTAATTATAGATTTTAAAGAAAGTAGAGTTGCTGATATGTCTGGAATTGAAGCTTTAAATAAAATTACAGAGCGTTATAGAAAAGTAGGTAAAAAAATACACCTGAGGCATTTAAGCCAAGATTGTATAAAATTGCTACAAAACGCAGAGGATATTGCAGTAGTAAATGTTTTAGAGGACCCAACTTATAAGGTAGTAGTGAATAAAATATAATTAAATTACAGAATTGTAGATTCTTTATAATTAACAAGAAATTAAATTTAAAAACAGTATATATAAAAAGTATTAAAAAACTACTTCCTAAAACAGTTTAATAACGAAATAAAGAAGTATTGGCTTTAAAGCCAACTCTAAAAAGAGGTGCTTGGAAGAATGCTTAATAAAAGTAACCTTAACGCCTTATAGAAAAGGGTTTGAACAGCAAGCCAAACCCTTTTTATTTTTATTTATACAGTTTAAAAACTGCATTATTTTATGCTTCCTAATCCCTACTTGCTACTCGCATTGCAAAATATAATAATGTTGCTAATGCTCCTATTGCAGCAACAAGATAAGTTCTAGCTGCCCATTTTAATGCATCTTCGGCACCAGCATATTCTTCTTGACTTACCATATTTTTATTCTTTAACCAAGCTAATGCTCTATTACTAGCATCATATTCTACAGGCAGTGTAACAAAACTGAACAAAGTTCCTATTCCATATAAGCCAACACCTACCCATGCAATAGTACCCCCAATAGCTGTTGTATTCATTAGCATCATACCACCAAAAATAACCCACATAGAAAACCTAGAAGTGATATTTAAAATAGGCACTAATTTAGAACGCATTTGCAACCAACTATATGCTGTAGCATGTTGTACTGCATGTCCACATTCGTGAGCTGCTACAGCAGCAGCGGATGCATTGCGTTCCGCATACACACCTTCACTTAAATTTACTGTTTTATTAGCTGGATTGTAATGATCGGTTAACATCCCAGGTGTAGATATAACTTTTACATCTCGTATACCATGGTCTGCCAACATTTTCTCAGCAATTTCTGCGCCACTCATTCCATTTCGCAAATGCACTTTGGAATATTTTTTAAACTTACTTTTTAAACGATTGCTTACAAGCATACTAAAGAGTCCAAAAACCCCAGCGATGACCATATAACCTATATCAATTCCAAACATAATTTTTCAATTTTTTATTAAAGATAATAAAGATTTTTTCTTTTTCTAAAAAAATCATATTAGTATTAGTACAAAAACCTAGCCAAATACTATTAAATTCAGTTTGACACCTAAAATCTGTAAAATGCTGACAAAATGTATTTTAAAGCTTATATTTCGTATCATATACCTATAAAATATTCTCATATACCACTTTTTTACTCACCACATTTAAACCTTTTTGAAGGGAAGCATCTTTTTAACTAGCTTTTTTCATACTAAATCAGCCAATTTAAGCACATATGGCTACATTACATTTTTGATGCTACGCTTCGGATATTAGCATTAACAATGATAAAGAACCGCCTTCATCTTCTACCGTTTCATATGCAATACAAATAGCCTTCCTTTTCATCATAGAATTTATAAGAAATTCATCGAAAGAAAATAAAAATAAGTAAATACAATTTGCCCTTTTTATATAAATTCGTATTCTTCTTCTATAGGTTCTTTCACCTTCACAATTATTTCACTCACGGCGTATACCCAATTTCATCTAAAATAATTACCCTAACATCCTTGTAATCCCCAACAGAAAAACCACTCCCTTTTCCAGCATCTGACCGTACATAAACAGTATGGTTATTTCTAGTTAATTCATATGCTCCTGTGGCAGTCATCCCTACTCTATTTTATTATTTTTAATCTCTTTTGATACTCCTATTGTCATGGCTCTTAATTTTTTTTTAAACCGTTAAAGTTTAAAAAACAGACAAGGAATAAAACAAGTTAGATATAAAAATACATTACCAAACAACTGAAGCTATAAAAACAATTATTTTCTCTTTTTGTAGTCCATTTTTTAAGAAATATTTTAAAACAAAAAAATCCTATCTATTACGATAGGATTCTTCTTCTTTAAATTCACAATCTGAGATTTAAATCTTTTATGTGGGAAAATAATTCTCTCCTTATGAAGCCCACTCAAAAGCTTCTATAATTTCTTTATAAACAACTTCTCCTCCTACAATATTTAATCCTTTTTCTAATCCCGAATCAGATTCACATGCTTTTCTCCAACCCAAATTTGCTAATTTAATTACATATTGTGTGGTTACATTTGTTAAAGCCAAAGTAGAAGTATAAGGTACTGCTCCTGGCATGTTGGCTACAGAGTAATGCACCACATCATCAATGATATAAATAGGGTCTTCGTGTGTTGTTGGTTTTGTTGTTTCTACGCAACCACCTTGATCTACTGCTACATCTACAATTACAGCGCCAGATTTCATTGTTTTTAGCATTTCTCTCGTGATTAAATTAGGTGCTTTTTTACCTTTAAGTAACACTCCCCCTATAATAAGGTCATGTGTTTGCACATGTGCTCTAATATTAAATTCATTAGAAAATTCTGTTACCACATTCTTTGGCAATACATCATTTGCATAACGCAAACGCTTCATATTAATATCCATTAATGTGACTTGTGCTCCTAATCCCGATGCCATTTTAGCTGCTTGTATTCCAACTGCTCCTGCTCCTAAAATTAATACTTTTCCTGGTGATACTCCTGGCACTCCACCAAGTAATAAACCACGCCCTTTAACTGGTTTCTCTAAATATTTTGCTCCTTGCTGAATAGACATTCTCCCAGCAACTTCAGACATTGGAGTTAACAAGGTTAATTCTCCTTCATGATCTTCCACTGTTTCGTAAGCAATACAAACAGCTTCACTTTTTATCATGGCTTTTGTTAACGCCTCACTAGATGCAAAATGAAAATAAGTAAAAACAATCTGACCTTTTGTAATTAGGTTATATTCTTCCGCTATAGGCTCTTTTACCTTCACAATCATCTCACTAACAGCATATACCTCTTCAATAGTACTAAGAATTATTGCTCCAGCATTTTCGTATGCTTCATCTAAGAAACCACTATTATCGCCTGCTGTAGATTGTATATAAACAATATGGTTGTTTTTTACTAAATCGTATACTCCTCCAGGAGTCATGCCTACTCTACTTTCGTTGTTCTTAATTTCTTTAGGGATACCTACTTTCATCTTTCTGTTTTTAACGTTGATTAGTCAACTCAAAAATGACACTAATCCTATTGATAAAAAAATGAAAATCGTTAAAATTTAACTTCGTTATTAAAAAAAGTGTTATTTTTAACGATAGTCCATTTTTAGCACTTGTAAAAAACACAAACAACAGTAAAATAGAGGCATTTATACGAAAAAAATACCTTGAATTTTCTTCATTCAAATGACTTTTTGAATATACAATTTTAATAAGACTAACAGCATCCAAACTAAAAATGTGGGCGCAAGCTTGGTTAATAGAAGTGCTGGCTATTTATATTTTAACTTTAACACTATAACTATAATTACCAAAATGAGTGTTACGGTATTAGCAACTACCATGGATAAACTATTAATATAATACCCATAAATTAACCAGAGAACAACTCCTATAAAAAAAGAAATATACATGGTTAATGAAATATCTTTAGTAGATTTTTCTTTCCATGCCTTGTATACTTGCGGAAAAAATGAAGAGGTCGTAAATACTGCTGCTATTAATCCTAAAATCTCAATCTTTTTCATACTTAGTGAATTAATATTTATGAGGAATCCCTGTAAATTACCCCTCCGCCTGTCGGCACCTACCCTTTTAAGGGAAGAGGAGGGCATATTCACATGTAAAAAGATACTGAAACAGGTTCAATATAAATATTGTAGGTAAGGTTTTAGTTTAGCCTACAATATTTATAATTTTACCAGGTACTATAATTACCTTTTTAGGAGCACGCCCTTGTAGTTGTTCTTGTGTTTTTTCGTGTGCCATTACTGTTGCTTCTATATCCTCTTTAGACATATCTAACGGAAGCTCTAACTTAAAACGCATTTTTCCATTAAAAGAAACTGGGTATTCTTTACTACTCTCTACTAAATACGACCCATCAAAAACAGGAAAAGAAGCTGTAGAAATAGAAGTTGTATTCCCTAATTTACTCCATAATTCTTCTGCAATATGAGGTGCATAAGGTGATACTAAGATTACCAATGGCTCTAAAATCTCTTTACTTGTACATTTTTGAGAAGACAACTCGTTTACGGCTATCATAAAAGTAGACACCGAAGTATTAAATGAGAAGTTCTCTATATCTTCTTGTACTTTTTTAATTGTTTTGTGAAGGGTTTTCAAATCCTCCCCCGACCCCTCCGAAGGAGGGGAGTCAGTAACGTAGAATGAGTTATCTGGTCCTGTATGGTATAATCTCCATAATTTTTTTAAGAAACCATGTGTCCCTGTAATACCTGCTGTATTCCAAGGTTTGGATTGTTCTAAAGGCCCTAAAAACATCTCGTATAAACGTAAACTATCTGCACCATACTCCTCACAAATACTATCTGGACTTACCACATTGTATTTAGACTTAGACATTTTTTCTACTTCGCGACCAACGATGTATTTACCATGTTCTAAAACAAACTCAACATCTTTATATTCTTCTCTCCAATTTTTAAAAGCTTCAATATCTAATTCATCAGAAGCATTTACAAAAGATACGTCGGCGTGTATTGGTGTTACTTTTTTACCATCAACAAGTCCTTTCGAAACAATCTGACCATTTTCTTCATCTCTATAAACAAAAGCACTCGTACCGGTAATCATACCCTGGTTAATGAGTTTTTTAGCAAACTCATTTTTAGGAACAACACCTTTATCGAACAAGAATTTTTGCCAGAAACGTGCATATAATAAATGCCCAGTTGCATGTTCACTACCACCTATATATAAATCTACGTCTTGCCAATAGTTCATAGCTTCTGTAGAAAAAATAGCTTCTGTATTTGTAGGATCCATGTAGCGGTTAAAGTAAAAACTACTTCCTGCCCAACCTGGCATTGTATTCAACTCCAGCGGCCATACAGTGGCATTATTAATCTCACTGTTATTTACCACTTTATTAGCAACAGTGTTCCAGGCCCAAACGGTAGCATTGCCCAATGGCGGCTCACCAGTTTCTGTTGGCAAATATTTCTCTACTTCTGGTAATTTTATAGGTAAATGCTCTGCAGCTATCATTTGCGGGATTCCATCCACATAATACACAGGGAATGGTTCTCCCCAGTAGCGCTGTCTACTAAAAACAGCATCACGCAGCCTATAATTAATTTTTCCTTCGCCTTGTCCTAATTTTTCTAATTCATAAATCGCTAATTTCATTGCTTTCTTATACGGTAATCCGTTTAAGAAATCGGAATTAGTAATTACTGTTTTATCCTTATCTGCGAAAGCTTCTTCAGAAACATCTACGCCTTCAAAAATATTAGGAATCGGAATATTAAAATGTTTTGCAAAATCATAATCACGTTGATCACCACAAGGCACAGACATTACAGCCCCTGTTCCGTAACCTGCCAATACATAATCACCAATCCAAACAGGAATAGGTTCTTTTGTAAATGGGTGCTCTGCATATGCACCTGTAAAGGCTCCAGAAATAGTTTTTACATCTGCCATACGCTCTCGCTCAGAACGTTTTGCTGTAGCCTGTATATAGTCCTCAACCTCTGCTTTTTGTTCTGGTGTTGTTATTGCCGAAACTAATTCGTGTTCTGGCGCTAAGGTCATAAAAGAAACTCCAAAAATAGTATCGGGACGAGTGGTAAAGACATCGATACCCCTAGCCCCCAAAGGGGTAACATCATTCTCTAAATGTCCTTGTATTGTTCTTAAAACAGTATCAATATCTCCTATTACCTCTTCATTTTTAAAACGAATTACTTTAAATCCATTTTCATTTAAAATAACAGTTCTTGCTTCATCTTGCTCTTTTTGTGCATCATGAATAGCTCCATCTACCTCTATAACTAGATTCTTAGAAAGACAAACAAAATCAACAATAAAATCCGATATTAAATGCTGTCTTCTAAATTTATCTCCTAAATTTTTTCCTTTTAAACTTTCCCATAAAACAGCTTCCGCTTGGGTCGGGTTATTTCGCATTTCTTTGGCTCTCTCAAGCAATAAATGAGAATTATTACCTCCTGTCATATAACCAGGCGTAGTCCCTTTCCCTTTGGGGAAGGTTAGGATGGGGAACGTTACACTTGCTCCCTGACTTCTTCCTATCCAATTGGTTTGCGAATCTTTTAGCGGTTGTGGCCAGTCAATTTTTGTTAAATCATCTAATAAACGTTGCGCATACGCAGAAATACGCATGCTCCATTGTGTCATTTTTTTACGAATAACAGGATGCCCTCCACGTTCTGATACGCCGTTTATAATTTCATCATTTGCTAAAACGGTTCCCAATGATGGACACCAGTTTACTTCCGTTTCGGCTAAATATGTTAATCTATATTGTAATAATATTTCTTGTTGTTTCTTGGCATCAAACCCTTTCCACTCATCCGCAGAGAAAGCGATAATATCTTCATCGCAAACAGCATTTACAGTTGCATTCCCTTCTTTTTCAAACAAAGCAATTAAAGTAGAAACGTCTTCTGCTTTGTTGGTATCGTTATTATACCACGAATTAAACAATTGGATAAAAATCCACTGTGTCCATTTATAATATTCTGGTGTAGATGTTCTTACCTCTCTACTCCAATCAAAAGAAAAACCAATTTTATCTAGCTGCTCTCTATATCTATTAATATTTGTTTTTGTAGTAATAGCTGGGTGTTGCCCAGTTTGTATAGCATATTGTTCTGCTGGCAATCCAAAAGAATCGTATCCCATTGGGTGCAATACATTAAAACCTTTATGTCTTTTGTAACGCGCATAAATATCACTAGCAATGTATCCCAACGGATGCCCAACATGCAAACCAGCTCCAGACGGATAAGGAAACATATCTAGCACATAAAACTTCTCCTTATCAGAAGTGTTCTCTGCTTTAAACGTTTGGTTTTCTGCCCAGTGTTTTTGCCATTTGGCTTCAATCTGTTTAAAATCGTAATTCATGCTAGATAATTCAATTTATGAACGCTTATACATTTTATGTTGTACAAATGCTAGACAAAAATAAGTTTAATCCACCAAAGGGGAAAATCTAAAATTGTTCTAAACTGTTATAAATACCCTAAAAACAAAAGACATCTATTCTTTATTCCATTTACTTTGTTATTTTTACATATTCATTTTTTTCTATGAGCAAATCTTTTGAACGATATCAAAAAAGAAAATTAATATCCTCGTATTTCTCGGTGATATTGAGTATTGCATTAGTGCTTTTTTTATTAGGTGTTCTAGGTCTTTTGGTATTAAATACTAAAAAAATGGGCGACCATTTTAAAGAGCAAATCACCGTTTCTGTCTTTTTAAAGGACAATGCCAAACCCGTAGAAATAGACCAGCTACAAAAAAGCCTAGCAATGGCAGACTACACCAAAGCAGCAACTTTTGTTTCTAAAGAAGAAGCTGCAGAAAAACATAGCGAAGATATTGGAGAGAATTTTATAGAATTTTTAGGTTACAACCCATTAAAAAACTCTATTGATGTTTCCTTGAAGGCAGATTTTGTTTCTCCAGAAAAAATGGAAGAAATTGCTCATACCATTGGTGCTAAAAGTTATGTGCATGAGGTTAGTTATGACAAGCCTCTAATTTCTTTATTAAATGATAATGTAAAAAGATTAGGTTTTTGGATTTTAGTTGCGAGTAGCGTTTTTACTTTAATTGCAGTATTACTTATTAATAGTTCTATTCGCCTATCTATCTATTCCAAACGTTTTATTATAAAAACAATGCAAATGGTAGGTGCTACCAAAAAATTTATTCGCTTGCCTTTTATATGGACTAATGTAAAATTAGGCCTTATAGGTGCCTTTATAGCTCTACTGGCTTTAGCAGCAGCATTATATTACATGAATGTTGTTTTTCCTGAACTTAACTTATTCCAAGATATTGTTACACTTGCAATTATTTTTGCTGGAATATTGATTTTAGGGATTTTAATTTCGCTTATAAGTACCTTTTTTGCCACCCAACGTTTTCTTAACCTTAGAACAGACGAATTATATTACTAGAGTTTGAACTACTTTCTTAAATTTGCACCATGAAAAAAACGCAGTACAAAACTGGAGAAACAAAACAGGAATTTATTTTTCAAAAGAAAAACTACCAATTTATGTTTCTAGGTTTGGCCTTTATCACTATTGGTTTTATATTGATGAGCGGCGGTGGTAGTGATAACCCCAATGTTTTTAATCCAGAAATTTATAATTTTAGACGCATACGACTAGCTCCTACCTTAGTTCTTATTGGTTTGGGAATAGAGATTTATGCTATTTTGTTGAATCCACATAAAAAGAAAAAATAATTTGGATACTTTAGACGCAATTATTTTAGGTATAATTCAAGGTTTGACCGAATTTTTACCTGTATCGTCCAGCGGACATTTAGAATTAGGAAAAGCTATTTTAGGCGACAATTCGGTTCCCGAAGAAAGCCTTTTGTTCACGGTTGTATTACACTTTGCAACTGCATTAAGTACTATCGTAGTTTTTAGAAAAGATGTTTGGGAAATTATTCGTGGACTTTTTCAATTTAAATGGAATGAAGAGGCGCAATTCTCTGTGAAAATTATACTTTCTATGCTGCCTGCCGTTTTTGTAGGTCTATTTTTTGAAGAACAATTGGAAGCTTTTTTTGGTGGAAACATAAAACTAGTAGGTTTTATGCTTATTGTTACTGCTATACTTTTATACTTTGCAGACAAGGCTAAAGACACTACTAAAACGGTAACTTTCAAAAGTGCTTTTATTATTGGCATATCACAAGCTATAGCAATGCTTCCTGGAATATCTAGAAGTGGTGCTACTATATCTACTTCAGTTCTTTTAGGAGTTGACAAAACAAAAGCCGCACGTTTTTCTTTTTTAATGGTAGTTCCTTTAATTTTTGGGAAAATTGCCAAAGATTTACTAGGTGGTGACCTTCATTTTCAAGGAGATCAAGCGACCAGTATGGGTATTGGTTTTATTGCTGCTTTTCTTTCTGGTATTGTTGCGTGTACGTGGATGATACAGTTAGTAAAGAAAAGTAAATTATCTTATTTTGCTATTTATTGTTTAATAGTTGGGCTAATAGCCGTTGGATATAGTATTTGGAGTTAGATTGATATTCTATCAACCAAAAAAGAAAACTACCTCGGGGCGAGTCCACGAGGTAGTTAAATGAAAAATATTTTGAGTTCGAGGCAAACCTCGGTCATTAAATCTCAATTATCGAGTAAAAGCATTTATTAAATTACGCTTGTGAAAACCAAAGAAGATTTTTTAGAAGGACAGTTATTATTGATTGACAAGCCATTAACATGGACTTCTTTCCAAGCCGTAAACTCGCTAAAATGGGCAATTCGTAGAAAATTCGATTTAAAAAAGATAAAAATAGGTCACGCTGGCACCTTAGACCCATTAGCAACCGGACTTCTACTTATATGCACGGGCAAGTTCACCAAGAAAATAAGCGAACTTCAGGGACAACTTAAAGAATATACCGGAAATATTACCCTTGGTGGCACTACCCCTTCGTATGATTTAGAAAGTGAAATAGACCAAAAACATCCTACTGAACACATTACAGATGCACTCATACAAGAAACCACACAACAGTTTATTGGCGAACTACAACAGGTACCACCTATTTTTTCTGCTTTAAAGAAAGGTGGAAAACGATTATACGAATACGCTCGTGAAGGAGAAACGGTAGAAATAAAATCGAGGGCTATCGAAATTTTTGAGTTCGAGATTACAAACATAGCATTACCAGTTCTTAGCTTTAGAGTGGTATGTAGCAAAGGGACCTATATACGTTCTTTAGCGCATGACTTTGGAAAAGCACTGAAATCTGGCGGTCATTTATCTGCCTTAAGAAGAACCAAAATAGGCGACTATAACGTAGATACAGCTATAACTCCTGTTGATTTTGAAAAGATAATCTTAGAGAATAAAACATAGTCATAATGAAATTTTTAACATTTTACCTTTCCGTTCATCGAATTGTTTGAAATAATTTCAAAAAAAAACGGTTATAGCAGTATGAATTTAAGTAGAAGTACATTGTCATTTATAATAACCTTCTTCTCTATGTCTTTGGTGGTATTGTCATTGTATAATATACATTTGGGAGCAAAAGAGGAAGAAGAGTACGTTATTGAGATGAGTTTGGATATGGAAGAGGAACAAATTCTAACTGAAGAAGAAAAACAGAAAGCAATAATAAATGAAGAGACTATTAAAAGTCACCTAGCATTTAACGAAACTGCTAAACCCAGTTATGGAAACCCTGAACCTTTAAAAACATTAGACGAAATTTTAGCTGAGAAAGAAACAACTACAGAATCTGGCGACCCATCTGAAATATCCGATTCTGGAGATAATTATGCTAAGAGCTTAAAAGAATTAGCAAAAAAACGACAAGAAAAACAACAAATTTTAGGAGAGAAAGATGCTAATAAAGAAGCTAGAACTTCTAATTATGCACGCAGAAACACATCTGTATCATATTCTTTAGTAGACAGAAATAATACCAGCTTGCCTATTCCTATTTACACCTGTTTAACGGGCGGTAAAGTTGTTATAAACATACAAGTAGACCCTTTAGGAAACGTAATTAACGCAGAATTAAATAAAAAAAGTTCTAGCACTGCCAATGGTTGTTTGGTAGACAATGCTATAAAATACGCTTATAAATCTAAATTTAATACTGTTAACAAGGATTCTTCTCAAAAAGGAACCATCACCTATTTATTCCAAAGTAAGTAAGCTTTTTAAATTCTCTACTGTATTCTGCCCCTTATCTTTTGTATACCAAAGTTGCAGATTTTGTTTAAATTCTGGTGTTAACTCTCCATTTTTTTCTTTATAATCTGCTGCCATTTTTGTAGCAATACTTGGTCTTGGGCCCCAACTATCTAGAATTTTACCCGTGTCATCATCTACAGCTATCAATTTTGGAATAGACATAGCTCCGTTTGTTAAAAACTTGTCCATGACTTCTACATTTTCATCACGTAATAACACTTTAAAAGTAAGTTTTGGATCGGACTCTGCTATTTTATTCATTACAGGCATCGTTTGGGCGGCATCACCACACCAACTTTCTGCAAGTACAATCCACGTAGTATTTCTGCTTACTTTAGGTAAAGTAGCAGTAGCTATTTTGAGTGTTTTATCCAAACGCCTCATACGCCTATCATTGAGCTTCGTATAATTAGTAAGTGCTTCCGTTTGATTTTCTCCTGTAGATTTTCCTTTGGTTGCTAAAGTAGCTACCAAATTTCTATAATTGGTATATGTCATTGTATTTTGTAAACTCCTTTTTACCAATTGCTCTGTTGCATGTGTGTAAACTTTTTTATCCATAATTACTAATATAAAAAAACTAGCTAACATTAGTAGTCTTAAATTCTAAAAACTTACACGCCAAATAATAGTCCAAGTATAATTTTTCTTTACTTACTGACTAACAGAAACTTATAATAAACGCCATAATTAAAATAAAATTAATAATAAAATTCCTACGTAAACACAGCAATAAACGAGCAAAAATAAAGTTTAGATTTATACAAGCCTAAAAAACCATTTATGACCAGAGAAGAACAACTCATCTTCTGCAAAAAATGTACAAATCGTAAATTAAACATTCAACAAGAAATTTTGTGCAATTTAACTGGTAAAGAGGCTGCTTTTATTAATGAATGTAACGACTATAACATGGACACTACTATTGAAGAAAAACCAGAAAACATTACACCCCTTTCTAGTAAAAGTTTATTGACTAAAATACCTAACAAAACGTTGGAAAAATTACATCTAGAGCAGAATTTACCAATGTCTTTAACAGCTAGTATTGTCGTAGGTATTATTGGAGCTTTATTATGGGCAATAATAGCAGTTACTACAGATTACCAAATTGGATACATTGCAATTGCTATTGGTGCTGCTGTAGGATTTACCATGCGCTATTTTGGCAAAGGTATTGATTTAATTTATGGAATCTCTGGGTGCATTATTGCTATACTAAGTTGTTTTTTGGGCAACTTTTTTAGTATTATTGGCTATATAGCAAATAATGAAACTCGTGGGTATATAGAAACAATTTATTTATTTGATTATTCTCAATTGGTTCCTCTAATGAAAAATGCATTTAGGTTTATAGATATTCTATTCTATAGTTTTGCAGCTTATGAAGGTTATAAATTTTCATTTCGTTCTTTTACCAAAAAAGAAATTGAACAATTATCTGACATATAGCTTATGTATTCTAAAACGAATAACAAATTTATATTTTTACGAGTGCGTATTTGCAGTATAGTATGGTTTACATTATTTTTTTAATTCTATTAAACAATTTTTACATCTGCTGTTACTGAGGCTTTTTTCTTACTTTAATTATTAGTGAATTTTAAACTCATATTGTCTAAATAACACTCACGTAACTTTTTGGAGTAACTACCACTTGCTCGAAAGGATTAACATCTGACTGTACTATTCTTTTTTACATTTAATTCTTGTTACTTGTTAAAAATTTTATGTGACTATCATTACTACAATACTCTTTTTCTCCACTATGAATAAACAAAAAAAGACTTGCTTTCAATAAATAATATAGTTTTATGTTTTTAATTTTTCTATTAAAATAGATGTAATATTACCTAAAATTTTATACCACGATATTTTGAGTGAGCATTTGTTTTTATTTCAAGATTGAATAAAAAAGCTTAAACAAATATGTAACTCTACCTATCTTTAAAATATAAATTAATCCTATGAAAAAACATAGTTGCGAATGGTGCGCTGGAGACGAACTTTACCAAGCTTACCACGATTTAGAGTGGGGTGTTCCTGTTAAAGATGATGCTGTCTTTTTTGAGTTTTTAATTCTAGAAACTTTTCAGGCGGGTTTAAGTTGGATTACGATTTTACGCAAGCGAGAAAATTTTAGAAAGTCTTTTGATAATTTTGATTACAAAAAAATAGCGCACTATAAAGAAGGTAAAATTGCATCATTATTAAAAGATGTTGGTATTGTACGCAACAAATTAAAAGTAAATGCAGCCGTTTCCAATGCGCAAGCTTTCCTTAACGTACAAGATGAATTTGGGAGTTTTAGTATCTATATTTGGAGATTTGTTAATGATATACCCATAACAAACAATGTGAAAAATTATAAAGATGGCCCTGCTAATACCCCACTATCCGATACGATTAGCAGAGATTTAAAAAAACGTGGTTTTAAATTTGTTGGCAGCACTGTTGTCTATGCTTTTATGCAGGCTACAGGAATGGTTAATGACCATGAAGTAGGTTGTTTTAGGTATAGCGAGGTGTGAAACAAAATTATATGAGAATAAAGACATTACTAGTCATTGCAAGGTAATTTAATTAATAAAAAAAGATAATTAACTTGTAAGCTAGATTTAGTTGATTCGTATCAAAATTTATTGCAGTTGTGTGAATACTTGCTTCTTTAAAGGCTTAGGTTTGATATGATGTTCTGCTGTTTTTCCCTGAGATACCTGATATCAAATAAGTATTAACTTTAAAGTTAAAGAGCCATAGCTTTCATTATAGCTCTTTAATTTAATAAAATTACAAATACAGCCTTCTGCTCTACAACTCTAATTTTCCTAAATCGTAGAAAAAAAAGTTCTTTTCATTATTCATGGCAACAAAAAGTCCGTTTTTAAATGTTGTATTTAAGGGGACAGTCACTACTTCACAACCATCGGTTTCCTTTGTGCTTAAATTTATGGCTCTTACAAATGTATTTTCTACTCTAGAGAATATATTAAAATATCCTTTTTGCTGATCAGAAACTATAATAGAACCTTCTCCATTTGGTTTTGTTGCTATCGCAATTCCTTCTATGTCTTTTAAGAAATAATCTCCCCCAAAACAACTAATTTCTTCATTCCCCATTTTAGGTTCCGCATAATATTTTTTAATACAAACTCCTTCATCTGAATAATAAACAAAACCTTTTTCATCATCAATTGCAATAGCTTCTATTTCCTTTTTTCCGCTAAAAGAACCAAACTTGCGTACCAATTCGGCTTTTACACCCGTACTATCTCCCTGTAAAGCATATTGATATAAATAGTTCTTTGAAGCTCCTGTTTTTCTTCCTACAATAGCATAAACAACACTATCTTTTGGAGATTTATATAAGCCTATTCCCATTGGCAATCTGTTTTCTAACGAATCCTCATCTTCAAAAACAGGGAACCCCCCATGGTCTAGAGGCTTCATATCTGGTATAGAGTACAAGCGTATTTGTTGTTTTTCGCGTTCTGTAAAAACTAATATATCTGTGGTGGTAGAATCATTTAACTTAAACCCATATTCTATATCTACATTGTTGGGTCTTTCTATGTTTCGTATGGTTTTTTCTTCTATTATTTTGCCTTCTAAATCAAAAGCATAGATGGCCCCATTGGTTTCTTTATCTGTACCAAAAACAATACTTTTTGATACGTTTTTTGGATTTATCCATATAGCAGGGTCATCAGTATCATTCAAAGTGCTTTCTGTAATAATATCTGGTGCTATAGCTGGTAATTTATCATTCTTGCAGGATAAAATTTCCAATAGTAGTATTAATAAATAGTAATTTTTAATAAAAATTGCTTGTGTTCTCTTAAAAACTATTCTTTAAAAAAGTTTTTGAGCGTTTTGGTTAAATTTATTTTTTGAACAAGTCGTATTTTAATCCAAAAGTTAATCTCTTTTCATAAAATTCCACTTGCTGTGTTCTGTCTTTTACTCCTTGATAATATCGTAGAGGCCGATTTGTTATATTATTTAGATCCGCATATATTCTAAGACTTTTATTAATTGTAAAAGATGCACTTAAATCTAAAAAGAATTGCTCATCGTAATACCTATCTGTAAATGTATCTTCTCCTAATTCATCTATATATGCGTCTGAATAATTAGCAGAAAGACGAATACTATACTTTTTATCTGCATATCCTAAGGAACCATTAAACATATTTGGTGATGTTCCAGGCAAATCTATTTCCTCCCGAAGCTCATCTCCATTACGTATGCCTTCTGTTGAAGATGTTAATACTGTGTAATTTAAATAGATACTAAAAAAAATTGCAAATCCTGGCAAAAAATCTAATTGACGTTGAAATGCAAATTCTGCTCCAAAAATAGTAGCGCTATCGCCGTTTAAAGGCTGAAACAGATCATAACCTGTTGTTACATCTTCCGATAATGAAGTATAAGTAAAATCTTTAATGTCCTTATAGAAAAAACCTCCATAAATAATACCTACAGATTTAAAATAGTGCTCAGCCATTATATCAAAATTCATAGCGGTAGTTGGGTCTAAGTCTGCATTTCCTATTTCTATTTCTTCATCTTCATTTAGTATATTTTTAAAAGGTACTAAATCTACATAATTTGGACGTGCTAGGGTGTTTGTCCACGCAAAACGCAGCACAGTATTGTCTTGTATATTATATTTTAAATGTATTCCCGGAAGAAAATTAGTATATGAATTATGATCATCAATTGGTGAGCTGCCCACAAAATCCCCATCAGTATCATAAGTAACTTCGTTCCCTATAGAGGTAAGTGTAGTATTTTCTATCCGCATTCCAAAAAGAATAGAAGCCTTATCTGAAATATTTTGGCTTGCCATAAAGTAAGCAGCATACACCTCTTCTTTTGCGTCATAATTTCCTGCTTCAAATTCTTCTGGTAATGCTTCGCCATCCACCAAATTTAGGCTTCCTAACCATGTTTCATCTGCAAATAACCCTGCTTGGTATTTATTCCCTGCTAGGAAATTTAATTTTGTGTAATCTTTTGTTGGTACACTTGCTAAGGTTGGAAACGCATCTTCTACATTATACTCAGAAAAATCATTTTCTCTATTTTTATTTTTTGATTTAAAACGGACTCCAAATTTTACAAATCCATTCTTAGTTCCTAAGAAATTTACTGGTAATTTAAAATCTATAAACGTGTTAAAATCTTCTTCTTGGGTGTGCTGATTTTCTTCTGTAACTTCTTTATAAACGAAATTATCAAGAGAAACATCTGTTGCGTTTACAGCACTAAAAGAAGGGAACCGTGGGTTTGATGCGTTTACATTTAAAGGGATTGCGTTTTCTAATTCAAATTCTACATAACGCTCATTTAATCTTTCTTCTGATGCTTTTGCATAAGATGACATCCAATTTACTTCTAAACTTCCGAATATATGATTACCTCCTAAACTATAATTCTGCATACGTTGGTCTTCCAAACGCCTATTTTTGTTTCTATGGTTATCTATTCCTCCTTTTGTCTGCCTTCTTATTTCCCCTTCATACCCTATGATGGTTTCGGATCCTGATGCAAAAGTTGGTGTAATTTTTCTATAGCGTAGTCTTAATCTATTTTCTCTGTCATCTCTCCAATTATACATCGTCTTTAAAAAGAGTTTATTTTCGGTATTAATACTATAATCTACATTTACAGAAAAACTTTTACGTATGCGTTGTACTAAATAAGTCCTTATATCAGATTCTTCTACAAAAGGAGCTACAATAATATCATCTCCAGACAGCGGACTTTCTGCTTCATTAACCCATTCTGCTTCTACATTATCCGACCCAAAATCTACATCGTTCACAGATGCTGAGAGCATCCATCCAAATTTTTTATTTTTTGTTTTATCACCCACTAGAAAGCTTCCGTTTAAAATTGGTTTGTTATTAATAAAACTAACACCACTACCTAAACTTGTGGATAATCTAAAACTTTCTGGAGAAGATTTTGTTATTAAGTTGATAGAACCACCTAATGCATCGCCATCCATATCTGGTGTTATCGCCTTATTCACCTCTATAGTTTGTATCATATCTGAAGGAATCAAATCCACCTGAACATTTCTATTATCTCCTTCAGCAGAGGGTATTCTACTTCCGTTTAGAGTTACCGAATTTAATTCTGGAGCTAGACCTCTTACTATTATATTTCTTGCTTCTCCTTGGTCTACTTGCATCGTAATACCAGGTATACGTTTTACCGCATCACCAACATTTGCGTCTGGAAATTTTCCTATTTGATATGTAGAAATAATATTTGTAATATTCTGTTTGTTCTTTTGGGCATTTAAGGCTTTTGCCTGTCCATTTCTATTAAACCCAATAACTTCTACTCCGTCTAATTCTTCTGCTTGTGGTTCTATAGTAATATTTAGTGTTGCTGTTTTATTTGCTTTAACGTTCAATTCAATTTCTTTGGTTGCGTATCCTAAATATTGTATTTTAATTGTTTGTAATCCTTCAGGAATATTTACAAATAAGTATTTTCCATTTGCATTAGATATTACTCCTGTTTCTAGTGATTCTATTACAAGTGGACCATAAGGTACTGTAAGGCCGTTTTCATCTGTTATTACACCTTGTATATTTCCTGTTTGTGCGTTGACAAAGAAAATACTTGTAAACAAGGTTAATAGTAACGCTAAATTTTTCATTTAATTCGTAGTTTAGTTTAGCTGCAAAGAAATTATTTGCACGCCAAACTAATGTTTTTAAAATCTAAAATTTACGTTACGTTTTAATAATTTTTATCGTTATTTTACATTGAAACAACATCTAGAAACACTAAAAAAAATTGTGTTTAAAAACTACTCTAAAAAGTGTAAAATCCTACATACTAAAAAGTTAACACAAGGACTATGAATTTAATAAATTAGTAGCTCAAAATCACTACGCCTATTTTTTTGATGTTGGTCTTCGCTACAATTGTTATTGCAGTCTATGATAGATTTAGATTCTCCATACCCTTTAAAACGTATTCTTTTTGTTGCTACGTTAGCAACCTTAGACAAATAATCTCTTGTAGATTGTGCTCTTTTTTCTGATAATACCTGATTGTATTTATCTGTTCCTCTGGTATCTGTATGTGCGTTTATTCTAATATGTAAACTCGGGTATTTTTTTAGTTTAATTGCAAATAAGTTTAATACTTTTTTAGAATCTTTCCGCAATTTCCATCTATCAAAATCAAAATAAACTGGAGGCATATCGAAATACAGTTTATTATCTTTTGTGAAAATTTTAGGAGGTTCTGTATCTTTCAATAATTTATTTACCACTTCTTTTGAAGACTCTGATTGGTTTTTTAGAATAGCTGTTATTTGCGAGTTCTTAACCAAATATAAAATATGTTTCTGGTTTCTTTCCTTACTTACATCCAGCTGTAATTCTCCTTTATCGTACCCTAAAGCACTTGCTTTTAACAGGTATTCACCAGGAAGTAAATTACTATTAAATATTGCTTCTTCATCTAACATATTCTGATAAACAATACTATCATTAGACATTAGATTTACTTCAGTATTCGCTACATATTCATTTGTTTCTTTATCACGTATTTCAAACTGGTTTACAAATTCTGCTGTAAAAATCTTCCCTTTCTGTTCAAAAGCATATATATCATCATTTAAAGCATCTCTATTGGATGTAAAATAACCATTTTTAGGATTATAATATCGCATGCTAAAATCATCGTACCTAGAATTAATAGGTGCTCCTAAATTAATAGGCTTTGTAAACTTTTCGTTTATTTTTTCAGATACAAAAACGTCCAACATTCCCAATCCTAAATGTCCATTAGAAGCAAAAAACAAATGTCCTTCTTTAGAAATAAATGGAAACTGTTCTCTGTTTTCTGTATTTATTATATAACCTAAGTTTTTAGGAGAGCCATACGTACCATCGTTATTTACAACTACGTAATACAAATCATAACTACCTAAGCTACCTAACATATTGGAGGAAAAATAAAGCTTCTTTTCCTCTAAGTCTAATGCGGGGTGTTCAAAAGTATATTCATCAGAATTAAATGGTAATTTTACTGGTGTTGTCCATTTACCATTTTTTTTAAAAACTACATATAACTGCACGTTATTATTCTTGTTTTTATCAAAAATTGCCTTTCCTTTTTTTGTATTACTGCGCGATAAATACAATGTATTACCATCTTTAGAAAAACAAAAAGAGCCTTCATGAAACTCTGAGTTAATAATTTTAGGCATGGCCAATACTTCCGATTCATCTCCATCACTTACTGGTTTAGTCCAATACAAGTCCAAAAAAGAACGGTGTGTCCAATTGTATTTTTCACCTGAGCCTTTCCCTCTATCCGAGGAAAAAAAGATGCTGTCATTATGTTTTATTGCTCCAAATTCTGATGCGTCAGAATTAAAACTTTCTTTTTTTATTTTATAGTCGGCTTCTTTTAGTCTAAATGTTTCTACTTCCTCTTTTGCTTCTTCTTTATTTGGTGAAATTAATCCTCTATTCTTTTTATACAAAACCAAATAATCTATTGCTTTTTCATAATCTCCTGTTGCAGAAAGAAATTGATAGTACATAAAGTTATACTTATTATCATAATACTTATTAGCTTCTTTAAAGTCTCCGTTTATCAAATTAGATAAAGACGTGAGTGTTTTTTCAAAACTGTAACTATTATAATGGCAATGTATCAATTTTTCTAACACAGGTTTGCTTTTTTCTTTTTCCCATATTTCTTGATATATTTTTGCAGCACTTAAATAATCACCGCTACCATAAAAACGATTTGCCTTTTTTATTTGTCCGAAACTTACTTGAGTAAAACAAAACAGCACTAAAACGTAGTATTTTTTCTTCATAGCTAGTAAAATCTGGGGGATGTGTATCTTTTTGACCTTGAAACTTTAAAATTATATAGTAAAATAATCTCGTGAGAGCCATTACTAAAATTACTCAACCTATTAGTTATATAATCATAAGCATACCCTATTCTAAAACTATCTGTTAAATTTATCGCCCCCAAAAATGCTATTGCATCTTGATTTCTATAAGATGCTCCAAACTCAAATTTCTCGTTGAATAGTACATTTAAAGAAATATCAAAACTTAAAGGTAAATTAAACGATTGTTTAACAACTGCTGATGGCTTTACCTTAACATCTAAGTTTAAATCATATACATACCCTGTAGTAAGGTATAGTTGCATTTTCTTTTTATATAGCCTTTCTGTATCTTCCACTAAAGTCATGGGTAAGAAATTAGGTGAAGATATTCCTAAATAAAAATTATCTCTAAACAGAAAAAAACCTGCTCCAATTGTTAAATCTATTTTACTCCTGTTTTGAAAATCTGGATCAGTAGATAAGTTTGTTTCAGAAAAATTATATTCTAAATTATTTACTCCTACTTTTACTCCAAAAGACAGTTGTGTGCCTTTGGGTAGCTGAAGTATATAAGCAAAATCTGCATTAAAGGAGTTTTCTTTAAGCACATTTCCTATTTCTTCATTTATGTAATTTAAACTAAGTTCTGTTTTATTGTTTAGCGGAATATTGGCAAATAAGTTTGCTGTTTTTGGTGCTCCCTTTACTCCTGCCCATTGTGCTCTATACAAACTCCCTAAATAAAATGCTCCAGGTTCGTTAATAACGTAGCTTGGGTTAATAATATTCATATTATACATATATTGTGAATACTGTGATTCTTGCTGGCTATGCGTCTTACAAAAAATAAGTAATATGAATATGTGTATATATTTATTCATCTTCTACCTACTTAAATAAAATGAATCTTGAAAACTTTTACTAATACTATTATTAGGTTCAAAAACATAATAATAGACTCCTTGAGGTAATTTATTTCCTTTGCTGGATGAAACATTTGAATTTCCTGAAAAATGACTACTCCCCTTTTTACCTTTGTATACCATAATTCCATATCTATTGTAAATTGATATTCTATAGTTGGGAAAACTTTCTTCTAATTCACTTAGATCTAGAGTGTCATTGATACCATCTCCATTAGGAGACACTCCATCTTTTATATTAGAAGCACAATTACTACCTTCTCCTATATCGTTAATTGTAACATTAATTGGAACTCGTACCGATTCACAATCTTCGTTATTTATAGTTGACAGGTAGTATATACCGCTTTTAAGCACTGTATTTAGTGATAATGGAATCTTAGAAGCATCACTTTCATACCAATTGTAATTATTACTAGCTGCTATCTCTACATCTAATAATGTTGCTACCTCCTTAATACAAAAATTAGGGCTTTCTTGTATAATAGGAGTATCTACGGTTATAATTTCTACCGTAATAATAGCTGTATCTACTGCACAAGAACTATTAGCATCTATTATGTATTCTAATACAACTGTATTTTCTTCAGTATTAGTAATATCTAAAATTCCTAAAGACAAGTTTATATTTGTTCTCTGAGTTATGAATATTCCATTATAATCTACATCTGAAGACAAATACTCTAATAAATTTATTTCTCCTTCAGATTTACATATAGTAATACTAAAATCTTCTCCAGCATTTGCTGTTTTATGAACTGTGACTGCTATCACTGCCTCATTATTTGTACAAGAATTATTTCCTGAAATTGTATACACATAATTCCCTGACGTATGAATTGATGGATTAAATACTCCTAAATGAGAAGCTATATACCCGTTTGGACCAGACCATGTTCCGTTTGTATCTTTATCACCAGTAAGAACATCAAATAAATTAAAAATAGCTTCCGATTCACATATTTCTATGGAACTTCCCAACCCAGCGCTAAGCGATTCTAATACTTTAAAATTTAGTATAGCACTATCTTTACATCCGTTTTTGTTTGTTGTTATGTATGTAAAATCAAATATTTGTTCCCCTGCTGTATTAGGAATTTTGAAATTGTTGGGAATTACAGTATTTATATCATTTACCCACACACCTTCTTCTCCTATATGAACTGTATTTACCCCGTTAGTTTCTAACATAGAAATTAGGTTAATAGGCGTTGTATTTGCACATAGTTTTATTCCTGTTGTGTTTTCTCCTGCATAATAAACTTGAGGTATATCTACATTAACTATTTCTTCTACATTTGGGCAGCCTTCTACACCAGTTACGCTATAAATATAAGCTCCAGGTGCTTGTTCTGCGGGGTTAAATTCGCCCAAGTAAGAAGCCGAAAAACCGTTTGGACCAGACCAAGTTCCGTTTGTATCCTTATCACCAGTAAGAACGTCAAATAAATTAAAAATAGGTTCCGATTCGCATATTTCTATGGAACTTCCGATTCCTGCACTCAACGATGCAAAAATTGTAAAACTCAAAGATGTTCTGTTTTCACAGCCCGTTTTATCTGTTGTGGTATAAATAAAATTAAATGTCTTATTTTCATTAATTACAGGTACTAGAAAATCATTAGATATTTTATTATTCTCAATATCTGTCCACACGCTATTTTCTCCTCTATAAACAGCATCAATTCCGTTTGTTTTCAAAAGAGAAATTAAATCTATATGAGACTTATCATTACACATTTCAATACCAGTTGTATCTTCTCCTGCATAATTTCCTTTTGATATTGTTACAGAAACAATAGTTTCTTTAGCCATACATGCACCATTGGAAGGCACTGCATAGGTATAATCTCCTGATACTTGTTCTTTTGGGTTAAACTCACCCAAATAAGAGTCCGTAAAGCCACTAGGACCAGACCAAGTTCCGTTTGTATCCTTATCACCAGTAAGAACGTCAAATAAATTAAAAGTAGCTGCTGTTTCACATATATGTATAGAACTTCCTTCTCCTACATTATTTATATTAAAAATTGTAAAATCTAAAGTTGCTATTTTAATGCACTTAACACTATTTGTTGTTACATAAGTAAAGTTAAAAAGCTGGTTATCTATGATTTCTGGCACTATAAAATCATTTGATACGACATTGTCTTCACTGTCTGTCCATACGCCATTTCCTCCTCTATATACAGTATCTATTCCGTTTGTATTTAAAAGTGATATTAAATCTACTGTTTTTTCATTATTACACAATTCTACACCAGTTGTATTTTCTCCTGGGTACAAAAATCCTATTAATGAAAAATTAATTAATGCGCTCTCTGTAGATACGCACAAATGGTTTGTATTGTTAACAGTACTAAGACAACCGTTAGATTCATATTCAACAGCAGTACAACTACTATTACAGTTAATCTCTGGAGAAACGGTATACTTGTATACATAATCACCCAATGCAGCATTTGTAATTTTAACTTCTCCTTCTGATGTAAAAGTAGGTACACTTGGTCCTGAGACAAATTCCCATGTGGCATTTGGTCCTGGTCTGTAATCATAAAGTACCCCATTTTCTGTTGTAAATTCTATCTCATCTATTAGATTGATTGTTGATGGTGTATTTTCATCTACGCAAACAATGAGTTCTTCTTGTTGTTGAAAGGGTCGTAATGATTCATAAACTACAATGGGAATATCTGAACCCAAATCACTGCATACCAATGAGCGATGATTTATTTCATATCTAAAATTGAAGGTTTTAACTCCAAATCTAGGGTTTGTGATTCTAAAATCTTCATACATTGCCTTGATATTTACTATAGCATCAGATCGCGACGAAATCTGATTTCCAGTATCTATACCTCCACTCCACTCACCTTCTGAGTCTTCGTCTGCTAAATATCTGTTTTCAGACAGTACAATATCGGAATCATAAAAGCCATCTATAATATCTTGCTCACAAATTTGTGTTATTGTTGATTCTCCGGAAGAAGCTTGTCTTACAACCGAAACTTTAACAGTAGTTTCCTGTTCTCCTAAACAAGAGACTATATCTGGAACTTTATACACAAATTCAAATATTTCTTCATCTACTAGAGGTGGACCTACTTCATATGGCACATCAATAAAAATTTGAGACCCTTCAATTTTTATAAAATTGGAGCTATTGCCTATATACTCCCAGTAACCATTTGAATGTGGTGCAGGACTAGATTGAAAGCTTCCTAAAAGATTAAAACTTGCTATTTCTCCACATATATCATTTGTATTACATATTCTATAATTAATATTATTAGCTCCAAAAGGGGGTAATGTGTAACCTGAAAATGCACCCAGCACTATATTAATGGTTACTGTTGGAGTTTCTCCGCAATTAGACGTATATAATTCATACTTATAATCACTTGTGTTTTCTGATGCTTTATTTAAACTCCAAAGCAATACATCTCCTGTAATAGGATTTAAAACAAAATCAAAATTAGGGTCAAACCATGTTCCAGAATCAAGAGTATCTCCAGTTGCATCTAAATATGCATCATAAAGATTTAAAATTCCGTCTGGGATACCATCATTATCAACATCAACTGCTGTAATATCGCATATCTTTATTATTTCTTGTCTATCACATTGGGGGTAAGCTTTAGAAGAAAAAAGAATAAGTAGTAGTAAAAATTTTATATAACTTTTCAAAAAACAAGTTTTTAGTAGCATTCGCTTCTAGTATAACTTATAATTTGTAAGTTTATTCTGTCATGTTTGAAATAAATATTAGAATATACATTTAAAAGACACTAATCTATAGGGTATAAATTTTGAGATGAGTTTTAAGTAATTTAAATTAAAACATACTTAGATGAATAAGAAGAGACAATCATAGCTTAAGGCTACGCTTTTATTTTATGGTGAAATATCAGCAAATTATAAGGCTACTTTAGTATTAAGTTTTACGAGCATTTAAATTTACTATCAAAAAGAAAAAATGTGCTTTTTAAGTGTCTTTAATATTTAGATTAAAACGTGAAAGCCCTAATCTATTCAATAAATTGAAAGATTAGGGCTTTTATATTTTAAGAAAACTTATTTCTTAAGCTTCGAAAGGCTCAATAGAAACAAAAGATTTACCTCCTGCTTTCTTTTGAAACTTTACAAGGCCGTCTACTCTTGCATGCAAAGTATGATCTTTACCTGCATAAACATTTTCTCCTGGATAATGTCTTGTTCCACGCTGTCTAACAAGAATGTTACCAGCAATAGCAGCTTGACCACCAAAAATCTTAACACCTAAACGTTTCGATTCTGATTCTCTACCGTTTTTAGAACTACCTACACCTTTTTTATGTGCCATTTTTTACGGTTTTATATTGTTATACTTATGCTGGTTTCCCACCATCTAATTCATCTTGCCATTTTTTTAACTCATCCCATTTACCTTCAGCAGCTAGTTTAGCTTGTTCTGGCCAAGTATCAGTTACGTGATTTCCACGAACATCAGCAATGATTTCAGAAATTTTTGCCGCATCCGTTTTTGCTAATTCAGCAAAAGTTGAAATTCCTGCAGCTATTAAAGTTTCAGAAATTTTTGGTCCAATACCCTCTACCTTTTTTAAATCATCTGCCTTCGCTTCAGATTTTTTTGGCGCTGCTTTCTTAGGGGCTGCTACTTCTTTTTTTGTTTCTTTTTTAGCTCCAGAAGATAAAATGCTTTCAATAACAATCTCCGTTAATGATTGTCGGTGACCATTTTTCTTTTTGTAACCTTTACGTCTTTTCTTCTTAAAAACGATTACTTTATCACCTTTAAGGTGCTTAATGACTTTTGCCTCAACAGCGGCTCCGTCTATAGCTGGGGCGCCAACAGTAATGTTACTACCATCTCCTAATAAAAGAACGTTGTCAAATGTTACTTTGCTTCCTTCTTCTCCTTGTAAACGGTGAACATACACTTTTTGGTCTTTCGCAACTTTAAATTGCTGCCCTGCTATCTCTACGATTGCGTACATAGCTTGTGTAATTATTATATTAATTCAAAAATAAACAAACCTATTTATCCAATAGGCGGATGCAAATATACGCCTAATTGGTTAATTAACAAGAGATTTTTCGAAAATTTGGTGTTTTAAGTCTGCTGATTTTTAGGCAACCTACGTGGATAGAATCAAATAAATACATTCCAAACCCATACTTTGAAGAAAAAAGTCAGTCTTCATCTATGCATCTGTTATTTCCAACGAAATGTTTCCATAATATTACGAATGTCTTTTTGCAAGTATACTGCTGCTGGAAGAATTGAATCATAATTAGGCTTTACACTGAAATAGAGGGAGCCAGTTACGAAATGATTAATGCTGTCTGTTACATAAAATTGCGCTTGTGAAGCTGCATCCCCTTTTACTTCATAAAACATTCCATATACTTTATCTTTTGTATTGGAAAAAGGTTGTTCTAAAATATTATCTGCTTTTACAGCATGTTCATAAGATAATTTTTGTGCATCAATCAAAAAGGATTCTAAGTTGTCTTTTATTGGTTTATAAGTTATAAAAACAGAGCCTTTCATTGCAGGGTATTCTATATTTACAGCACAATTATTATTAATTTTAATATTTGCTTTCTTATTATATTCAAACTGAAAATTACAATCTGAATTTAATAGCTCAGTCTTTATTTTTGAATATTCTAAACGTAGCATTCCTTTTGGTTTAGGCAAAACATCTTCTTTACAGGAGAAAAAAGAGACTCCTAGTAGCAGTATAAAAAAAAATATTTTACTATTCATTGGGAAGGGTTATTTTTATTTGCTTTAATCTTTTCTTATCTAAACTTTCTACAGTAAACTGGTAATTTTTAAAAACGATGGTTTCCCCTCTTTTTGGAAAACTTCTTGCAATTTCCAAAACAAAACCCGCAATTGTTTCTGACTCCCCTTTGTGTTCTTCAAAATCTTGTTCATCATCAATTTTAACAACTCGGTAAAAATCTTTCAAGGCGGTTTTACCTTCAAAAACATAATTATAGTCATCTAGCTTAGAAAAGACCAAATCTTCATCATCAAACTCATCACTTATATCCCCTACAATTTCTTCTATAATATCTTCTAAGGTAACCAGTCCGGATGTCCCCCCATATTCATCTACAACTACCGCTAAATGACTTTTCATTTCTTTGAACTCGAGCAACAAATCGTCTAATTTCTTATTCTCAGGAATAAAATAAGGTTCTCTTATTAATGAAATCCAGTTAAATGTTTTTCTATCTATATACGGCAATACATCTTTAACATATAAGACTCCCTTTACTTCATCAATATTCTCAGAAAAAACAGGAATACGCGAATATCCGTGTGCTTTAATTTCTTCAAGCACCTCTAAAAATTTCAACTCAGAATTTAGTGCAAAAATATCTATTCTAGGCCTCATTACCTGTTTTACATCTGTATTACCAAAAGAGACAATACCTTCTAAAATTTTTTGTTCTTCTTTTGTTGTATCACCTTCAGAAGCCAACTCTAGTGCTTGAGAAAGGTGGTCTACACTTAAATTAGATTTTTGTTTTCCTAACTGGTTATACAAGCCTATTGTTGCCAAACGCATGGGACTACTTAGAGGTGTAAATATGACATCTAGCACTTTCAATGGATATGCCATAAAATTTGCAAATTTCACACTGTTCCTGTTTGCATAAATTTTTGGCAATATCTCTCCAAACATTAATATTAAAAATGTAATTACACCAACCTCTAATATAAGTCTAAGCGGGATTACTCCAAACAAAAGATAGCTTATATTACTAAAAAGAACATCTCCTATGACATTAAACAATAGTACTGTTCCTATATTTATAGTATTGTTTGTAATTAATATGGTTGCTAATAATTTTTTAGGTTTTTTCAAAAGTGCTATAACAACACCACTTTTTGTTGTTTTCCTTCCCCCCAATTCATTAATATCTGTTGGAGATAAACTAAAAAAAGCAACTTCTGCACCAGATATTAATGCAGAACAAACAAGTAGAACCAATAGCACTACTATTCTTAATGCAAAAGCACTATTAAAGGCTATAAAAAAAGATGTTAAGACAAAGGAATCTGGGTCCAATAATTATATTTTTAATTTATATTTAGAACGGTAAATCATCATCCTCTTCTGGTTGAGTTACTGGCTGGCTTGGAGCACTTGTTGGTTGTGAAGCTGGCTGCTGAGGCGTAGCTACGGAAGCAGCTTGTTGCGGCTGAGCTGTACTTGCTGGCTGTTGTGCATTGCTCATGTTATCTTTCTTGGTAGATAAAAAAGTAAATTCCTGCACATGAACTTCTGTTGTATACCTAGTATTACCGTCTTCTGCTTGCCATTGGCGGTTTTTTAAGCGTCCTTCTACATATATTTTATCTCCCTTACCAAGATATTTTTCGCATATTTCGGCAGCTTTGTTACGTACTACTATATTATGCCAATCTGTATTGGTAACTTTTTCTCCTGTTTGCTTATTTGTATAAGATTCGTTGGTTGCTAACGGAAAACGTGCAATACAGTTGCCTCCTTCAAAAAAATGTATTTTAACTTCATCTCCAAGATGCCCAATTAACATTACCTTATTTAATGTACCGCTCATAATTTTTATGTTATATCAAAAATACACATTTTTAAATGTTTTTATAACATCTGCAATTAAAACTGGAACCGGATATTTAGAAAGCAATTTAACATCTACTCCATCCTTTAAGTCATCCTTAGTTTTTACAAGCCAAAACTTAGTATGTAAATGCTGATGCGATAATTTATGCACAATTTTATTTTGATTGTACTGGTATACTTCAGATACATTATTCAGTGGAACAACAGCTGTAATCTGTTCTTGTAACTCCTTTAAATTAATCTCTTTAGTGGTTTCTAATAACGGAAATTCGAATAAATTTTGCCATATGCCTTTACCCGTTCGCTGTTGTATTCTTGTTTTATTATTAGTATCAACCAAAATTAAATAATTAAAATACCTGTTCCTTACTTTTATCTTTTTTAACTTAAAAGGCAACTCTCTTACCTTATTATCTTTTAGAGCAACACAACTATCATTTAAAGGGCAGCCCAAACAATTTGGACTTTGTGGAACACACTGCATGGCTCCAAACTCCATTATTCCTTGATTATAATCCCTTATATTAGCAGTATTCATCAATTCATAAGCTAGTTTTTTAAAATATTTAATACCTTCTGTACTATTAATAGGTATGAGAATTCCAAAATACCTGCTTAAAACACGGTATACATTACCATCTACTACAGGTTCTGGTTCATTAAAAGAAATAGACGCTATAGCACTGGCCGTATAGTCACCTACTCCTTTTAACTTTAACAATTCCTTATATGTGGCAGGAAATTGCCCTTTGTAATTTTCTGCAATGTTCTTAGCGGTAGCATGTAAGTTTCTAGCTCTGGAATAATACCCTAATCCTTGCCATAATTTCAACACTTTACCCTCACTAGCATTAGCAAGGTCATAAATTGTTGGGAAATTTTCAACAAACTTTAAATAATATGGAATTCCTTGTGCAACTCTAGTTTGTTGCAACATGATTTCGGAAAGCCAAATATTGTATGGCTCATGGGTGTTTCGCCATGGTAGATCCCTCTTATTCTGGCTATACCAAAGGAGAATTTTATTAGAAAAAGACATTTATAGATAACTTAAACCCAAAAGTAATAGTTTATACACTTAAAATAAGTTCTTTAAGATAAAAGATTCAATTTAATTTATATATTTGCAACCCGAAAAAACACACAGTAAAAATATATTACTCAAAATGACGAAAGCAGACATCGTAACGAGAATCTCAGAAAAACTGGGAATTGAAAAAGGAGACGTACAAGCTACAGTTGAAACTTTTATGGAAGAAGTAAAGTCTTCATTAGAAAATGGCGACAATGTATACTTAAGAGGTTTCGGTAGTTTCATAATAAAAACAAGAGCTGAAAAAACAGGTAGGAATATATCAAAAAACACTACCATAAAAATACCTGCACACAATATTCCTTCATTTAAACCTGCAAAAGTTTTTGTAGAAGGAGTTAAAAGCAATGTACAAGTAAAATAAATAATATTAATTTAAAGTAAAATTTTATGCCAAGCGGTAAGAAAAGAAAAAGACATAAGGTAGCTACTCACAAGCGTAAGAAGCGTAGAAGAGCTAACAGACACAAGAAAAAGTAGTTTTTATAAACTACTTTTTCTTTTTATTAAGTTCATTGACATAGAAACTTTAGTAAAAAAGTTTCGACGGGTTATACAACCTGTAAATAAATACATTGTTTAATCTACTTAATTTGCAAATTGCAAATAAGTATAAATTAATTCAGGTGAATAAAGAATTAATCGTAAGATCTAGTTCCGACGCCGTAGATTTTGCCTTATTAAAAGGTGGAAAGCTCACCGAATTACATAAAGAAGAAGAAAGTAACAATTTTGCTGTTGGTGATATTTTTATTGCCAAAGTAAGAAAACCTGTTACTGGTTTAAATGCTGCATTCGTAAACGTTGGATATGAGAAAGACGCCTTTCTACATTACCACGATTTAGGTCCGCAGTTAGCTTCTATGTTGAAATTCATTAAAGGTGTAAGCACAGGAAAAATTAAAGATTATTCCTTAAAAGACTTTCCATTTGAAGAAGATATTGATAAAGATGGCAGCATAAATGATGCCATAAAAGCAAACCAATCAATATTAGTGCAAATTGTTAAAGAACCAATTTCTACCAAGGGCCCGAGAATAAGCTCCGAGCTTTCTCTTGCAGGTCGTTATTTGGTTATGGTTCCTTTTTCTGATCGTGTTTCTGTTTCTCAAAAAATAGAAAGCAAAGAAGAAAAAGAACGGTTAAAAAGGCTTGTAAGAAGCATAAAACCTAAAGGTTTTGGTGTTATTATCAGAACAGTTGCAGAAGGCAAAAAAGTGGCAGAACTAGATAAAGATCTAGAAAACTTACTGAACAAATGGTCAGTAATGTGTAAAAAATTAAATAAAGCGCCTCACCCTTCTAAAGTATTAGTAGAGCTAAATAGAGCTTCCTCTATATTAAGGGATATTTTCAATGATACCTTCACAAGTATACAAGTTGATGATGTTACGCTTTATAACGAAATTAAAGAGTATGTGCTAGAAATTGCACCGGAAAAAGAATCTATTGTTAAGTTGTATAAAGATAGAGCTATTCCAATTTATGAAAAATTTGGAATAGAAAGGCAAATTAAAACTTCTTTTGGACGTACTGCTACCATGAGTAAAGGTGCATACCTAATCATAGAACATACCGAGGCACTACATGTTGTAGATGTTAACAGTGGTAATCGTTCTAACAAGGCTAAAAACCAAGAAGATACTGCATTAGAAGTAAATTTACTTGCTGCATCCGAAATCGCAAGACAATTGCGATTGCGAGATATGGGCGGAATTATTGTAGTAGATTTTATAGATATGAGTAAGCCTGATCATAGAAGAAAACTTTTTGATCATCTAAGAGATGAGATGAAAGATGACAGAGCTAAACACAAAATACTGCCTCCAAGCAAATTTGGCCTCATACAAATCACAAGACAACGGGTGAGACCCGAAATGATTATTAAAACTACCGAGAAAAACCCTAATTGCATTACTGGCGTAGAGGTTGAAGCTCCGATTGTTTTAATAGACAAAATTAATGCTGACTTAGAAAAGTTGTTAAAAGGTCCTGCAAAGGATAATGGTATTATATTAAACATACACCCTTTTATAGCAGCATACATTACAAAAGGTCTGCCATCTATACGTTCCAAATGGTTTATGGAACATAAAAAATGGATTAAAATACAACCTAGAGATGCATACACGTATCTTGACTACCGCTTTAAAAATAAAGACGGAAAAACAATTTATTAAGTAAAAAAAGCGACTTCCACAACGGAGTCGCTTTTTTTATTTATAGCTACTCTATAAAATCATTTACTGACAAAATATTGACAAGAAGCTATTAGAACACGCCTAGTTTAAAAAAACAAAAAAGAATTATTCAAGTTATTTGATTTTTATCCCCCTTGGAAAGGGCACTTACAAATTTTGGTATCTTGCTACAAGCAACATATTCAATAATTAAAATGCATAAATATTTAAGTTTACTTGCAGTACTCATATTCATTTTCAGCTGCTCATCTTTAAAAAAAAGAGCCCATAATAGTAACTTTTCTAAAGAACAGGTAGTACTTATAATGCAAAAAGACAGCCTTACGCCCATGGATGTATTTAAAATTGACAAGAAATCTGATTCTATTTTACTACGCACCAAAAGCGAAGCTATAGTTGTAACCCCTAATGACCCTATTCTAAAAACATTTGCTAAAAGATTATACCAAACTGTACACGATAGTATATCTATGGGCGTTGGTATTGCTGCTCCACAAGTAGGTGTATTAAAAAACATTATTTGGATACAACGTTTTGACAAATAAGGATTCCCTTTTGAGATTTACCTAAACCCTAAAATAACCGAATATTCTAAAAAGAAGCAACGATGTAGAGAAGGTTGCCTTTCTATTCCAAATAGAACAGACACTTTAAACTCCAGAGCATATTCAATTAAAATTGAATATGACCAAACGAACACTACACACAAAAAAGAAATAATTGAAGGGTTTACAGCCGTTATTTTTCAACATGAAATAGACCATTTGAATGGAATTTTATATTTGGAAAAAGAAGCAAAAAAATAAATGGCCTTGCACCTGTATTATCCTATTTAATTTTCGTTTAATTTAATTACGGACTAGAACAACATACGACTTTTTATTCACTTTTAACACATATAAGCCTACGGAAATTTCGACTGTTAACTCTAGCGTGGTAACAGCTGTAGAAGCTTCATAGTTCTTAACATTTATAGGAATGTTTCTCCCTGCCATATCAAACATAGTAAAGGTATCTGTCTCCAATGTACTAGAAACATTTACATGTTTTTTATCTACTGGATTAGGATATATTACTTGCTTTTCATTACCGGTGACGATAGGTGTACCACCGGTAAAATAAGGGAGTGCAAAATTATATGCATCCACGCCTACTTTTTCCCCAATTATCCTCCCTAAAACGTCATCTGCTGGCGGGTGAATACCTCCCCAGATTCTAGATAAACTTGTTTGATCAGAGGCATCTCTATAAGTTGCCCATTGTAATTTAACGTCTACTGAAGGCCCTTTTTCAAACACTAAAAAATCATCTTTCTTTGCTGTAAATTCTCCTAAACCTCCTGGGAAATATTCGTCACCAGTAATTAAAGTCATTACTTCTGCTGCTGCTCTTGAATAGGTAGAATGCCCAGACAAATAACCCGCAAAAGGAGGGGTTACAAACGAGGGTCTCTGGTACGGAAACCAATCTTGTGCCAAAATCCACCCTACTCCAGCTACATCTGTTGCCGCATTACCTATGGCATCATGTCCTTTCCATGCATATAATTTTATTTTATCTACATTTTCGTTCGCCATTCCACTTAACTCATCTCCAGCTTCAATAACTTCTATATACCCTTCTTTTAAAGGTATTCCTCCTACATGATAATTAGACAAATTTTGATTTGTACTTTGACCTAACGAAGCCATATAACGAATCGCAGAGACAGGGCGTATATAATCATACCACCCTTTTATTCCCCAAGCTGCTATAGCAGCATCATGCATTGCTCCAGATAAGATAAAATATGCTTTTACATCCCATTCCAATGGGTTTAATTCCTCTCCTTCTCCATTAAATTTTCTAGTAAACAGCTCATGGTCATTCACATAATTAAGAATGGTAAACCAATGTCCTGGTGGCGTTTCAGAATCTGGCCCATCTGCCCAAAATTCTGCCAATACTCTAGTATAATCTGCTCTAGGGACCATTTGCGTTTCATAAGCCTGCCCTGTTTTAGGATTTATAGAACGTCCTAAACTTATATCTCCTCCTTCTATTTCATTATAAAAATTAGCATATTCACTAAAAGATTTAGGAAACAAGCCGATATCTATATTTCCTATATTTTTTGGTGATATATCCCAAAGAACGCCATCTGATGGATCTAAATGAGAACTCCAAATAGATACCAAAGAAAAATTCCATTTATACAAATCACTAGAATTTGTTTGATTTAGAATATCTAATTCTGGCGGCATACCTGGGTCATGATACACTGTATAACTATTTTCTTCTCTTTCAAAAATCGTCTTATTCTCTTCTGACAATGCAAAGGGTGTTACACTCCCCCATTCCGGACTTAGGAAAGACGGGGTATCTCCTGAAATTAAGTTTCCACTTTGATCTATAAATGTATTAAAAGTTAATGGCTGCCAACGGTTAGGATTCTCAATTTCTATGTTGGCATCAGAAGTACTTAAAATTAAAGATGTATTTACTGGGCTATAAAAGGCGTTATCATAACCAGTAGCTTCTCTGGAGCTATCTACATTGCCAAAACTAATTAGTGTATCTGCTATATAATTACCTAATGCTGCTGCCTTGCCGGATATATAATTCGTAGCTGTTTCATTAATATCGTACCCTAATTGATCCATAATTGAATTAAACAAAGCTAAGGTTTGTTTATTATTTGGTGAATTTCTAAAACGATGTGTTAACAAACGGTAAGCAGCAAAACTCATCGCTTTTTCCTGGGACTCTACAACAGCTCCCAAAGGCACAAATTTTTCTAAATCACTTTTAAATCCATCAATAATATTGCCTACCAAATAAGGCCTAGCCTTTTCATCGTACATTGCCCAGGCATCATACAATGCTACTGATGTGTGAAATAAGTTTCTTGCATGTACTGTTGGTCTAGCATAATCATTACGAATAGCTTCTAAAAGTGCTTCATTCCATAATCTAGCTATGGAAACATTCGCTGATATATCACTAAAACTAAGGTTTACATTTATTTCTTTTACCTCACCAACGCAATCTTCTGCGCTTTCAAATGCTGTAATTTTCCCCACAACTCCTATCCCCCATCTTATAGTAATTGTATTAGTTCCTTGACCACTAACTAATTCTCCTCCTTCTACAGTCCATGTAATTGTATTTGTATCTAATCCGTAGATATAATCTTCTTCATTATTAAATCCAGATGCTAAACTTCCATTGATTGTACTATCGGATGTGAAATAAAGACAATTACCATCACTTGCTACAGCCAATGGATTATAATTACATGCATTAGGATCTGTGCATCCAGTAATTTTTTCACTAGGCATAATGGTAAGCACCTCATACCCTTTACCTTCAATAGCTCTTATATGGGTATTGGCATTAATATTTTTATGCGTTTCTACTAAGCCTGAAGGCCAAGTAATTTGTACTTCATTTATTTGAGTTACTTCATTTAAACCAAAATGTACTGGCTTAATACTTTGCGATACAAAACCAACACCACTATGGTACCTGACATAAGACCCACTATCAGTAACTACGGAGATTTTTGCACCATATGCATCTCTATTAGAAGTAGTCCCTTCTAACGACACCTTAAACCAATTTAAATTGGCCGTAGCACCATAATTACTAGTCAAATTTTCGTAAAAGAAAGACGCCCTATCGGAATTGGTTACAAAAACATCTAAATCTCCATCATTATCATAATCAAAATCTAATACCTCAACACTAGTAGTTAGCTCATCTAACCTTAAGTCACTGGACACATCCTGAAACCCTTTACTTCCTTCCTTATTTAAGTTTTTATAATAAAAATTATTTTGAGGACCTACTGTTCTATACCCATTAACTATAAACAAGTCTTCATCTCCATCTAAATCAAAATCAGCAAACTTACAGCCCCATGACCAATCTGTTTCTAAAACATTTACTTGTTGTGATTCTTCTGTGAAATTATTAGAACCATCATTTTCATAAAATGAATTTTCATCTATTCCTGTCGTAAAAAGGTCAAAATCTCCATCATTATTATAATCTCCTATAGCAATCCCCATATCATCCAACATGCTATCAATTCCATAAGTAGAAGCTTGCTCCACAAAACTTACTCCATCTTGATTGATAAAAAGAGTGTTATTATCATTAAGATCGTTAGAAATATAAAAATCTTGCCAACCATCGTTATTAAAATCAAAAGGTAACATAACAAAACTCTCTAAGCTATCCCCAAGTGCTATGCCAGATTCTAGCGTGGTGTTCTCAAAAGTACCGTCTCCATTATTTTTATAGAGGCTATTACCTCCACAACCATTCCAATCAGCTAAAAAAACATCTAAAAAACTGTCATTATTATAATCTACCCAAGTAGCACCCATATTATGACACTCGTTACTTTGCTCAAAACCCGCACTCACCGTTACATTCAAAAAAGTACCATCTCCTTGGTTACGGAACAATTGTATTCTTTTTAAATGTGTGAAAAATAGATCTGGGAATCCATCATTATCATAATCTCCCCAAGAAGCAGCAAATTTATATCCAGTTAACCCAAAAAAACCATCTTTGTTTATGAGGTTTAATGGTAGCAAATTTCCCAAACCTGCTTCTGTTGTTACATCTGTAAAAGTACCGTCGTTATTATTTCTAAATAACCTACTATGTGTTTTTTCATCATTATCATCATCTTCTTCAAGAGCTACCACGAAAATATCTAAGTCTAAATCTCCATCATAATCTGCTACTGCAACACCATTATTTTCTTCTAGGACTCCTAAACCTGCTATGGATTCAATACGAACAAAAGTCTGACTTACAGTTAGATTATGAAAGAAAAAAACAATTAACAGAAGTGTATAATTATAAATAATATGGTGCTTTTTTAATTTCAAACTAAGTTTATTATATTAAAATTTAAGATCATGAAAACGTAGAGCAATATAATACATATTTGTGTTTCTTAGATAGAATTATGGTATTTTGTGTTTTTTATCGTTGATTAACTTATATCTATTATACAAAGCACATAAATTTAGTTTTTTAAGCAAAGCTAGCCTTTTAATCCTATGAACACACCCCAAAAAACTTACACACTAACCGAAGCTACAAGAAAATTAGAGCATTACTGTGCCTATCAAGAGCGCTGCCACAAAGAGGTTGCTCAAAAATTATACGATATGCGTATGATTCCGCAAGCAATAGACCAAATAATAACGCACTTAATACAAGAAAATTTCTTGAACGAGGAACGATATGCTACAAGTTTTGCACGAGGAAAATTCAATATAAAAAAATGGGGTAGAAATAGAATTACGCAAGAACTAAAGCAACGTAATATTTCTAAATACAATCTTACTATAGCATTAAAACAATTGAATGTTCCAGCGTATATAGAAACATTTAATACTCTTGCAGAAAAAAAGGCATCACAAATTACTGAAACCAACACTCAAAAGTGCCGAAAAAAACTAGCCGATTACTTATTGTATAGAGGTTGGGAAAGTAATTTGGTGTATGAAAAAGTTACTGAGTTATTTCCTTATTCTTAGGTTTGCTGTTGCATGATAAATTCTAGCGAAGCCGAAACAATACTTTGGCTACACTAAATGTTCGTGTTAAATAAGTTCAGAATAAGAGGTTTACAATCGTTTATTAGTCCTAACAATTGCTTGCTTATTTTTCCAATCTATCCATTTTTGACCTTTTATTCTACGCATTAGATTATCAGAATAACGCATAATAAACAGATTGTATGCTGCTACCACAAAATTCTTTGGGTTACGCGTAACTGCTCGTAAACTCATAGAAAAACCTGGTGTTATATATTTCATGTAATGCCAATATCCCTCTGGCATATACAAGGCTTCTCCATGTTCTAAATAGGTTTTATAGCCATTTGCCTTTTTTAAAGCAGGCCACTTTTCATAATCAGGATTAGAAAAATCTATACTTTCATGTGTAATAATAGCATGCGGCACTTTATACAGGTATTTATTTTCCGATTGCGGAAATAAAATAATCTCCTTTTTCCCTTCAAAATGAAAGTGAAGAATATTAGACAAATCCAAATCGTAATGCATAAAGGTATAAGAGTTTTCTCCTCCAAAGAACAGCATTGGCACTCCTTTTAAGAGTTTTAACCCTATATCTGGAATGGTATAATCTTGTTGTAATTTGGGTACTTCTTTTAAAAGATTCCAAAGAAAAATACGAAATTTTGTTGGTTTAGATTTTAGCAAATCTATATACGCAGCCATTTTCATTTTGGCATGTGGCTCATTAAAACCATCCTTATAATCTACGGGTCTATCATCATATAAAGGTACAACAACATCACCAGCCATTTTTTTTATATAGTCTAAATTCCATTTACTATATGCTGGCCAGTCTTGTATAAGACACTCAATAACCACTGGTTTTTGAGGCTTATAATACTGTTCTATAAAATCCTTTTTGGTAATGATTTTTACCCTAGGAATTTCTTGTAAATTCAATCGTTTATGGGTTGTCTATTCTATCAAATATAATTAAAAAGAATAAATTACTCTACTAATTTAGCTTTTGCCTTAGCAGCTTCATTACGCTCAATCTTATGCTCAGGTCTTGTCCATTTTGGCTTCTCTCCTAAAGACTGAAATTGAGAATCTTTTGCTTCTACCGTATTTGGCTGTACTACCTTTGTAAATGGCTTTTGTGGATTTAAACCTAATAATTTAAACATAGCCATGTCCTCATTTACATCTGGGTTTGGCGTTGTTAAAAGTTTATCCCCAGCAAAAATAGAATTTGCACCAGCAAAGAAACACATTGCTTGTCCTTCTCTACTCATTTCTGTACGTCCTGCAGATAATCTAACTTGTGTTTGTGGCATAACAATACGTGTAGTCGCAACCATACGTATCATATCCCAAATAGGAATAGGCTCAATTTCTTCCATTGGAGTACCTTCTACAGGCACCAATGCATTAATTGGCACAGATTCTGGTTGCGGATCTAATGTAGAAAGCGCTACCAACATGCCAGCTCTATCTTCTACCTTTTCTCCCATACCTATAATACCTCCGCTACAAACGGTAACATTACTCTTTCTAACATTTTCTATAGTATCTAAACGGTCTTTAAAAGCACGTGTAGAAATTACATCTTTGTAATAATCTTCTGAAGTATCTAAATTGTGATTGTAAGCATATAAACCAGCTTCCGCCAAACGTTGTGCTTGGTTTTCGGTAATCATACCTAGTGTGCAACAAACCTCCATATCTAGCTTGTTAATAGTACGTACCATTTCCAAAACATCATCAAACTCAGGTCCGTCTTTTACATTACGCCATGCAGCTCCCATACAAACCCTAGAGCTACCAGACGATTTTGCACGCAAAGCCTGAGCTTTTACTTGTTGTACCGACATTAAATCGTTTCCCTCAATATCTGTATGATAACGTGCTGCTTGCGGACAATATCCACAATCCTCTGAACAACCACCTGTTTTTATAGATAACAACGTAGAAACTTGTACCGTATTTGGGTCATGGTATTCTCTATGAATGGTAGCTGCATCGTATAACAAATTCATTAAAGGTTTGTTATGAATAGCTAATATCTCTTCTTGCGTCCAGTTATGTCTTGGTTCCGTCATTCTAAAAAATTGTATGTTGGGGCTTTCCTAAATCTGCTATCGCAAGATTTCGGTCGGGCTTTACACTCTATCTTTTTATTTTTTATCAAAAAACAAAAAGGATGCCGTTGCAATCCCTAAGCCAATAAAACTCGAAAGCAAAAATAATCTATTTAAAAATCATATCCCAATACCATAAATATAGTTTTTGTGTAAAATTGTTAAGATAAATGGAACTATTTAAATTGAACAAAAAATTACTTTGGGCGTAAAGCTTCAATAAAGTCCGTTTTCACCCAATAAATAGCTCCTTTTTTCCAAAAAAATATTAACTAACTTTAGAGAACTGGACTAGGGCTTTTCGTAAGATGCATTGTTGGCATTAGTTTTATCTATTCCGTTATATACATTCGGATTATGTTTCTCCATATAAAATCCAGGATTAGGTATTTCCGTAAACCCAAACTTTTTATAAAGCCATTGAGCTGTATCAGTTAATAAAATCCAGCGTCTTAATCCTTGAAGATTGGGGTGTTCCATTATTTCATTTATCAGCCATTTACTTAATCCCTTTCCTCTAAATTCTTTTAGAACATAAACATCTCCTAAATATGCAATAGTTGAATAGTCTGAAATTATTCTAGCAAAGCCAATTTGCTTGTTTTGGTAATAAAGCCCAAAATTTAAAGAGTTTTCAATTGATGTTTTCAAAGTATCGATTGGAATTCCGTTAGCCCAATCAGTTTCATTTGCAAGGAATTTGTGAATGCTCAAAATATCCAATTTATCCTTGTCAGTTGAAATGGTATAGTCATTTCTATGTGCTTCTCTAATTTTCATTTTAGTCTTCTTAATTAATACCAACGGTATAGCGTCGAGTAGACAAGAGGACTTTCACCCCAAGCCTCTCACAGAACCGTACGTGATAGTCTCCCGTCATACGGCTCTTGTTATACAAATCTAAATTAACGTTTTCACCTTGTATATCCCATCTTCCAATGGTAAAATAGATAAAGAAACTGTTCCTTAATTCTAAAGAACCACTTGTAAGCACTTTTTATACTGGTTTTATAACGTTTATACCTTTTTCTTGCCCATTTCACTAAACGATTATTTAAAAGTTTGAAGATTCCATGGAGCATAGATTTCCTGAACTTCCCGTAGTAATTGATCCATCCTCTAATCATGGGATTGAGAATTTTGGCAATACCTACGATACTATTAGTAGTCATTCTATGCACTTTAAGTTCTCCTAACTTAGCCGCAATACGTTTTCTCGAACTTATACTGATGCTACAATCGAAGCCTAGAAATAATCCGTTTCTCTTTTTAGATTTGGAAGTCCTAGGTTGAAAAGAATAGCCTAGAAAATCAAACTTAACGCTATGGTAATTTCTCTTTCTGCGATAATCCTTGCAGTACACAATTTTGGTTTTTTTTGGATGTAACTCCAGACCAATTTGCTGTATTCTGTTTTGGATGGCATTTAGTGTTTGTTCTGCATGCTTTAGACTTTTACAGTTTACGATAACATCGTCGGCATAACGTGTGTAACTTACTGCTGTGTCTGTCTGTTCTAACCATCTGTCAAACCCGTAATGTAAAAAGAGGTTCGCCAATAGAGGACTTATTACACCGCCCTGTGGAGTTCCTTTTCCTTGTTTTACAAGCAATTTTCCAGACTTGGTCATTACTGGACATGCCAGCCATCGCGCAATATAGAGTTTTACCCAATTTTCGGGTACATGTTTCTCTACAGCAAGCATCCGTTTGTAATGGTCAATGTTATCAAAGAACCCTTTAATGTCAAGATCGATTACCCAGTCTGTTTTCCAGCAGTTTTTCCTGACCTGTTCAAGTGATTGATGGGCACTCTTTTTAGGTCTGTAACCAAATGAATTTTAACTGAATTCCTTTTCTAAACGAGGCTCTAAAAACATCTTGACCACCATTTGCCCTATTCGGTCACTTAGGGTAGGTATTGCTAGTTTTCGGACTTTTCCATCCTTTTTAGGAATTTCTACTTCTTTGACCGGAGGGGGAAAATAGCTTCCTGATGTCATACGATTCCAAAGCTTGTACAGATTTCTAGACAGGTCAGCATCAAATTGTTCAATACTAACCAAGTCTATACCTGCGCTTCCTTTGTTGGCTCGCACTCTTTTGTAAGCTTGCCATATCATGGCTTTGCTTATAGGTATTGATTTTGTTTTATTCCATAAAGTCATCCTCAATAGTGAGTTGTTAAATGTAATGCAACTGTATAACCCAAGCCCTTCGCTCCATTTCCATTACAGAAAATTCAACGCTACTACGGGTTAGTCCGTCCCTGAAAATAACTTTGGTATTCTGCCTCTAGGGTGAACCTATTGTGTATTTCCCTTAGCATTTATAGTCAGGTTCCCGAGTTCCGTAACTAAGCCTAGATAAAATTCATGCCCCCTGAATGACGCCTGCCGTATAGCCAATAAATAGGTGATTGCTATACTCCTTAACTCCGTATCATACTTCGTAGCTTTTGACAGGGTGTACCTACTTCTCGACACCTCAAAAGGGGTTCACTTTAGTTCATCTCTAATATCCATACCTGACCAATTCTTGATTAGACGTTTCCTAAACGCTCAATACCATTGCTCTTTACAACAGCACCTTTAGGTGGTTTAACGCCTTCTCCTATAAGACGACGTTGGTGGGTCGGTTCCACCATCTTAATTACAGTTCACAACGAGTAATTTGACGCTCGTTGCTTGCTCGGCACACTATGAA
>Ga0209185_1000457_pt1 | contig 48628 bp, 32 predicted proteins | sample SidtaG_2_FD_187425 | JGI IMG/M metagenome (GOLD analysis project Ga0209185, IMG submission 187425) | Marine algal microbial communities from Sidmouth, United Kingdom - Sidmouth_Asex2 metaG (SPAdes) (version 2) | ecosystem: Host-associated > Algae > Red algae > Unclassified | place: Sidmouth... | reverse complement strand
CACTTATGATATCATTGACTCTAATCAGTGCTGATTCCTTATTACCTTCTTCAGTATCAAATCTAGCTAACTCTAATTGTGCCTTAGAATAATATTTAATAAAGATGTCTTGAGACGGAGTAGTTAGATCTAATACTTCCTCAGCTTTCTTTCTAGCCAAGTCTTTGTATCCGATGATAGAAAGTTTATTAGAAGTGGTAATGTATAACTGATACAATATATTTCTATCGTCGGCATGCCTGCATAGTTGTTTTCCTTTTTCAAAAAAACTTAATATTTTTTTGTCATCTTTAAGAGGTGCTCGCGATATGTATCTGATGATATGCCATACTTTAGCAGAGTCATTCGTCTCTTTCTTGATAACTCTCTCAAATGAGTCAATAAGATCAGAGTTATCTTGCTGAGCATTGCAAAAGAATGACAGGAATAGGAGGATAATAGTATGTAAACATACTCGCATAAGGAATTAATTCAGCAGTCCATAAATAGGGACATATAAAAGAACTACCTAATTTAGTTAAAATAACTTAAGAGTCTTGCAAAAAGGAATAATGGACTATAATATTTTACTTCATAGGCTATAACGATTCTCATTTGTTCAATAAATAAAGCCCATCAATTTTCATTGATGGGCTAACAAATATTCTACTTTAAGTATCTTACAAATGAGCATGCAAGATATATAAGGATACATCTTTGCCTGAAGTGACATCAATGCCACTCAAACAATTACGATTAATTAGGACAAGGCTCTATAATGGCCTCAAATACTTGACCAGCTGTCACTTCAAAACCTTCATTGAGATCTATGTGATTACCTGCCTTATACGTTGCATCATTATTGATGGTTGCATCTGACTGGATCTCATCGATGGCGTGATATAAGCCCATCGGATCATCTGGAGCATTGATCATTACAATATTTTCTGTACAAGGTACATGACCACAAGTGGCATCTACGTCAAATGTAAAGTCTGTGGTACCTCCAGATATACCATCGAAGATGATATAATAGTCTCCTGCTGGGGCATTATTATAAGTCGCAAATAAATTAGTAGCTGTAGAAGCAGGCTGTCCGACAACTGTTGTACCGTCTGTGCAATCAGTTACTAAAAACATTCCTAAAACACCTGGTTCTCTTGTAGATGTCACTCGTATAAGTCCCATCTCCGTGGTTGTAATCTTATATATTTTCTCAGGTCCTGTGAGTCCGATATGGTTAGTCCCATTATAATTGTAAGTGTCTATTGTATTAGCCCCATCATAATTATCGTCTGTGTATGTCTCTCCACAATTGATATCTATAGCCATACTACACTGTCCCTCAGGACACGCTGCTCCCGTATACTCATCCCAGCCGATATCTACGCCGAATCCTGTAGGTCTAATATGTCCTTCTGTGTCTTCTGAAGGTGCTACACCTGCATCACCTCTGCCTATCGCTGGAGAGCAAGCTTGAAGTTTATAATTATCAGCAGCCAGATCTACAAATAATGGATTATCAATAATGTAAGATCCAGCAGGAAGGTCTCCAGGCGTATCAACTATATTACTAGTTGCCGCATTTAAAACGCTTCCTGAAGCTAAAAAAAGTGCCTGACCAAAACCAGTGTTATTATAAATTATATTGTTTGAGATTGTAACGCCTGCCGAAGATTCCGCTTGTATAACAGGATCAGGAGTTGTACTCGTACATGTATTATTGGTAAAAGTATTTTGAATAAAATCCGTCGTCGTACCACTATCTTTATTTCCAAAAGCCTCAAAACCCGTTACAGTATTATTATCAAAAAGACATTGTTTGATTATATTATTCGGTGAATTAATTTGAGCAATAATTAAAACTTCTCCCGTACAATTTGTAACTCTGGAGTTTTCTAGAACGAAAGTTGAGCCCCGAGCCATTATTAGAGAAGGAAAGTCACCGCTACCACTTTCGTCAATAAGACAGTTCTGTATTTCGATGTATGCTCCATTTGATAAATCTGAAATCATTGATTCACCTGAACCTGTCTTATAAAACTTCTGCATCGTTAAATCTTCGACATGCATGGTCTTCCCGTCTAAATCAAATAACCGATCATTCATCAAGTCTCCATCGAGGATAGTATTTCCTAATCCATTCCCTTTTATAGTAATGTTATTATTGGTCGGAAATAAATTTCCAGTTAATAACATGATCGGAGTACCATCGGTTGCTGCATTAAAAGTTATCGTGGATCCATCAGGTGCACAAGCCAAGGCTGCTCTAAAAGACCCTGGCCCACTGTCATTTGTATTTGTCACAATGATGGCCATATCATTGCCTTGATATTCTATAGCGCCGATATCTAAAAGACATGCATGGGTCCGTGTATCTCCATTATAATCCAATGGCAACACCTCTGTCACATCGCTATCACCGTCCACATCTAAAATATCCAAAGGCAATGTCGTATCATCAGCTGCTGAAATGGCGGGTGATCCTGACATTAAACTCAAATCTCCCGTAGACGCATCCGTAAATAATGGATCACCCACGAAGTTGCCATCGGCTGATGGTAATGCGCTATCTGTATGCTCTAATAGGTTATTCGAAGTTGTTGCAGTCGCTCCGCCAGCCAAAGCCATTATATCACCTGTACTGTTTAATATGTTATTGTGAATGGTATTGGCACCAACACCTTGAAGAACAATGAGTCTTTGATTATTTGTATTAGATATGCTATTTTGACTAAAGTCAAAACTAACACCGTCTAAACTTACTACCTCATTAAAGACATCATTGCCCCAAAATGGGCATTGGTTGATTTGAGCTGTGGAATTAGTCCCCTGCTTCCATATAACAGATTCATTGCCTCCAGCACCTAAAAGTCCATTTTGGCTGAATTCACAATTGACAACTTTTAGGTCTCCACTCAATTGCATAATAGTATTTCCAAATTGAGTGTTGTTGTTTCCCGAAAATTGACAATTAAGTATTGAAACCACACCTAATGATCGCAAAGCAGCTCCACTTCCACTATATGTGGCACTACCTCCATTCAGGAAAGTCATGCCTTCGAAATGTACAGTATGACCAGCATCTACTCGAAACAGTCGACTATTATCATCGAGTGCTCCATCTATGATTGTATTAGCTACTCCATTCCCTTCAATGGTTAGATCTTTATTTATTGTTATCTGGCCAGAAGTGAGTTGGATCAATTGTGTATTGATGGACGGATCAAAAGTGATGGTAGAGCCAGAAGCTGCACATTCAACTTCATATCTTAGAGAGCCGTATCCACCATCTCGTGTATTTGTTACGATACCTGTCCCAGAATCATTGGCCTCATAAGCGCCGATATCAACATTGCTGCTACAGCCTTGGATTCTGGCTCCACCTGCGTAATCCTGTGGTAGATCCTCTGTAGTATTGCCATCATTATCTACGTCTAATATATCTGCTGGTGTAAATGCATTATCTCCAGCAGCTATGGCAGGAGAAGTTGCCATCAATGTATAGTCTGTATTTAATAAGGCAGATCCTACGATGTTACCTTGAGACACTGGCAAGTTAGAATGTGCTACCAAGGAAATATTATTATTTACTGTCGCAGTTGCACCACTAGATAGAAGTAATGGAGCTTCCGTTTCTTCTACAACATTATTACTAAAAGTATTGGTACCAGTAGACTGAAAAGACATTACTCTACTCGATACTGTGTTATTCGCAAATGTATTCTGCGAAATATTGTTAGCAGTACCATCTAGTATTGTGATTACCCGAGCTACATCATTACCAAAAAATGTAGATTGGTATATTTCTATTTCTTCCGCAGATCCTTGTTTCCAAATTATAGATTCAAAATTACCCGAACTTAATAAGCCGTTATCCGAAAACTCACAATTGACTATCTTCAGATCTCCTGCATCTTGCATAATAGCACATCCTCCATTCATATTATTATTACCTGAGAATTTACACCCTAAGATAGATGTATTACCTCTCGTAAATATTCCTGCACCAAAACTATTATAAGTAGCACTACCCCCATTCTGGAAAGTCATGCCTTCAAAATGTACAGTATGTCCAGCATCTACTCGAAACAGTCGACTATTATTATCGAGTGCTCCATCTATGATTGTATTAGCTACTCCATTCCCTTCAATGTTTAGATCTTTATTTATTGTTATCTGGCCAGAAGTGAGCTGTATCAATTGCGTATTAATGGACGGATCAAAAGTGATGGTAGAGCCAGAAGCTGCACAAGCGACCTCATATCTTAGAGAGCCGTATCCATCATCTCGTGTATTACTCACAACACCTGTTCCTGAGTCATCCGTTTCAAAAGCGCCAATATCGATGTTACTCGTACACCCTTCTATTCTGATGTTTCCATCAAAATCACTTGGAAGGTCTTCCATTGTAACTCCATCTCCATCTACATCCAAGATATCTTCAGATATTTCATTGTTATTACCCGCAGCAATTGCAGGTGATGTTGAAATTAAGGTCTGATTAGCATTAAGGAGTGCATCGCCGACAATATTACCATCAGCAGTTGGTAGTAGTGTCACATCAGACAAGAAACTGATATTGTTAGTGGCACTGATCGTCCCAGACTGGAATTTTACGATTGGATCTATGTTATCGTTTAGGATATTGTTGTGGACATTAATAGCTGCTGATGAAACTTGCAGAATTCTTGTGCTTAATGCATTACCATCGACTGTATTATTCCTAAAATCAAAACTTGAACTGTTCTCTACAATAAGTGTACTGACATCATTACCTGAGAAAATACACTGACTTATATAAGCTGTAGATGAAAGATTCTGTATCCATATCACGCTTTCGAAGGAGCCACTTCCTGTTATTCCATTATTTTCAAATTTACAATTGACGACTTTGAGATCACCATTATCTTGTCTGATGGCAGAGCCAGTAAAGTTTAGGTTATTATTATTGGAAAAGTTACAATCAAGAATACTGGTATTTCCGAATGTAGTAAGTCCGGCTCCAGAATCTGCATAGCTAGCACTACCACCATTCTGAAAAGTTATATTCTCAAAATGGACCGTACTACCCGAATTGACCAATAACAATCTACTACTGTTATCCAATGCCCCATCTATGATTGTATTATCTACACCATTCCCTTCGATGGTTAGATCTTTATTTATGGATATCTGTCCTGAAGTGAGCTGTATCAATTGCGTATTTATGGACGGATCGAAAGTGATAACATCACCACTGATAGCGCAAGCGACAGCATCTCTTAATGACCCATGCCCAGCATCATTTATATTTAATACCGTTGTTGTACAATCACATGTTACTGTCAATGTAAAGTCACCGGTTGGATTATTGGTATGTCCGAAAACATAGACATAATATGTTGTACCAACCACACTTGAAAATGTCACTTGAGAACCTAGTCCACAAATGTCATCGTTACCTCCTTCGCAAGTTAAACTGCTCGGAGATCCTGACCAGACTGACATCTGTGTATCATAGTTAGTACTCGTACAAAGATCTAAAGTAATATCTGCATCTATACCTTGGATCTTATACCATACACCTGGAGCAGCATTAGTGCTAGTCGAGCATTGCCCTGGATAATCGGCATCCGTAGCACATGTTGTCGTTCCTGTATATGGACCTGACAGACAGTCAATGTCCAATGCGCCTACAATAAGATTATTAGATGGACCTCCTGATGCTGCAAGATGCCCTGTAGAACAAGTGGTTGTTCCCATATTGGAGAACAATTGATATGTACCCGTAGCAGGCACCACAAGTGTTCCTGGCAAACTTGAAAAACTACTTGTTTGGATAAGGTTAGCCCCTTGGTAAAATTGTATATCCAACAAGCCGCCCGTTACAGTTCCCGTGACATCTACGGTAGCTCCAGCACAGACATCTATAGGGTTACCCGCAGTGGAAGCTCCGATATTCTGGCCATCAATAGCTACTGTATTACATTGACTTTTAAGGGTTGATGAAAAGCATAAAATACAGAGAAAAATAAGGCAAGAAAATAAATTAGTAATTTTCATGATTTGAATTTTTAGAATATTTATATTGTTTTGATGTTGGTATTATTAGGCAATTAGATAATTGGTATTAAGTGAAATGATATTCTGTAAAAAAGCTTCGCGGACAATCCCCGCCACATTCTTTACATTGAGCTTGGTCATAATGCTATGCCTATGAGACTTCACTGTCTCAAAACTGAGATAAAGTTGTTGTGCTATTTCCTTAGTAGAATATTCTTGAGTAATTAGTCGAATGATCTCTTGCTCACGAGAAGTGAGAAGTGTCTTAGTGGAGTGGAATTGTGTTGTTTTCATAATCAGGGCATTACTTGCAAATAAAAAATTAATCAATTGGTAATGTAAAGATATGAGGAGTTCCTATTGATAGAACCACATGATGATGTGGTACTTAGTGTAAGGACAACAATGTGATCGGCTGAGAGACCTATAAACATTGACTATAATAAGCTTTAGAAAAAGAGGGAAATTTGATTTATTCTTTGATTTGTATGAAAATAGTTTGGAATGGGACCGAATGGTCACGCTACAGATAACTATCGGTACTGTTGATATTCTCCTTTTCATCTCGACCCTGTCCCGATGGATATCGAGGATTATAATGGAGAAATCTTCAGAAATACTAAGCGTATTTACTTTTACGGAAAAGACTCGTTATTTAAAAAACATTAAGGAATTTTTCTAAAACCAAATTGTTGTTAATGAAAACATTGTGTGAAGTACACTGAAGATATCTCCATTTCGCTTTGCTTCAGTCGAGATGATAAAGAAGATGGTGATGTCAATTTGCTTTTTCTTCTCGACCTTGCGGAGAGATCTTCAGCGATTTTTAGAGTTCTTTATTTAATATCATGAACTCCTTAATTAGGTAGCCTACAAAGAATTTTCCTACTAAAATAAATTTTGAGTAACCAAAGTACATTTCCGATATGTTACTGGAGATCTCTCCGTTTCGCTTTGCTTCAGTCAAGATGAAAAAGAAGATGGTGATGTCAATTTGCTTTTTCTTCTCGACCTCGCGGAGAGATCTTCAGTTTTCATATTACTATCTCAATCAAAATCAAAAATTGAATCCCTATTTCTGAAGATTTCTCCATTTCGCTGAGCTTCAGTCGAGATGAAAAAGAGGGTCAAGATAGGAACGAGCGGTCTCAGCCATGCTGAGAAGAATGTGACTAAACCTACTATAGGCAGGCAGGTAGGTGTCACATTATAGTAAGAAAACTTCATCATCAGATGAGGGTGGGCCGCAACTTTCTTTTCATAATTAGTATAGCCACCTTATTACTCTGAAGAAGGTCGAGATAAAAAAAAGGCAGCCACATCAGTGACCGCCTATAATGATATCGTTCTTATAATACTAATTACATTTTGTTATTGATATTGTTATTGATATTGTAATTGTAATTGATATTGCAATTACTATCCCTACGGACATCCATCCGTCTTTGCCAGAAAGACAGCACCTTGCTTCACCTCAAAGCCACCATTCAATGTCACACTCTGCTCACCATCATATAGGATATCTGCGCCTACGCCTATCAGATTATCTGCTGTGATGGTATTGTCTGTGATGATATCCTGATCATCTCCATTGATAAAATTCTGAGGTGGAGAATAGGTCAGTGGATCATTACCACAGAGGCATTCCATACTGATTGTATAATCGCCTATATCTAAAGATGCATCATTAATATAGATACCTAACATCAGATAATATTCTATACCGACGACTGTCGTTATCGATATAGAGTCTGCCATAGGCTCTATGAAATATTTTCCTGCTTCACAACTGAGTGTACCACAACTCCCAGAATACAAGTGCATTTCTAAGGTCAATCCAGGAGGCAATTGCGGATTATAATCAGAGATTTTCAGCTTTATACTATCTCCCGTACCTGTAAATCTGAACCATGACGTCTGATAATAATTGAATGTTCCACCAAAATCACAATCTTCTAAACTCTCAGCCTCATGCCCCTGCCAGCTCGCATTACCACTGAGCATATCACCACAGCTCAGTCTCACTGCTGTCTCACAATCTCCACCATTGAGCTCATAAGCTCCCATGTCTGTGATGGCATCCATCTCTCGCAGTGCTCCTTGTATATCTATGTCTATTTTTTCTGTCATATCTGCATCATCATCTACATCGAGGACATCTGTAGGAATGTACGTATTACTACCAGTATTGATACATGGAGAACCAGATTGTAATCTATAATCTCCCCCCGCCTCATCTACAAATAAGGGGTCTCCTGAGATATTACCATCTACGCCTTGTGTGACACCTGAGTCTGCATAGTCTGTGAGGAGGTTGTTGTGGGCTGTGATGGTCGAATTTGGATTTAATAAGATATCATTTCCTCCAGCAGATCCAACTGCAGAATTATTTCTAAAAATATTATTATTAAGTTCAACGTCAGCAGATAATCCAAAAATAGCACCGCCACCAAAGGTAGAAGTATTACCCATTTGCTCATTATCTATGAATGTACAATTGGTGATATTACCTATTGACGAACTTACTATATTAACTGCTCCGCCACATATCCTTGCTTTATTAGAATCAAATATGCAATTCACAAGATCAAGAGTATGTCCAAATCTTGCATGATGAATAGCTCCACCACAATTAGCATTCGGTGCTGCCGCATTCTCAAAGAAATAAGAATTTACAATTCTGGTATCACAATAATTAGAAATTATTGCACCACCAAAACCACTTACTGTTCCCACTTCATTATTCTTAAATGCACAGCTGACGATGTCAAGTTTGTTTAGGTTAGATGAATTATTACTGTCATATGTCTCTATCGCTCCACCAAATTGCGTATTAGCCCCACCGCCATGTGTGAAGGTCATATCACGGAATTCTACTTCTGCACTATTACGCAGTAAGAATAGGCTGAAATTATCTCCCATACTGCCATCTATGATCGTCAGGGAGGAGTCTATACCTAAGAAGGTGAGGTTCTTATCTATGGTGATACTGCTGAGGAGCTTGATGGTGTCATCTACCATACCTGCGCTGTGATCGAAGGTGATCGTCGCTCCTGACGCAGCACAAGCGACAGCATCTCTGAGAGAGCCGGGACCACTATCATCAGTATTAATGACAGTAAGTGTTCCTGTCACTGTTCCATTGACTTCAAATGCTCCCATGTCGACAGTGCCGCCGCATTGTCTAAGGCCTCCTATATAATCTTGTGGTAGAGTTTCTATTACATCCGTATCTTTATCAATATCTAAGACATCTATAGGGATACTTGCGTTATCTCCAGCGCCTATGGCTGATGAGCCAGTCATCAGGCTCAGATCAGTATTTAACAAAGCATCGCCTTCAATATTATTATCAGAAGGGGGTAGCAAAGGATCAGCGAGTCTACTGATATTATGAGTAGCCGATATTGTTCCTGTCTGAAATTTTATAATAGGATCTATGTTGTCATTAAGAATATTGTTATGAATATCTATCGTTCCCGACGAGACCTGGAGGATTCTCTCTACTAATGTATTACCGCTTACAGTATTCTGGCTAAAATCAAATTCTGCACCCGTTTCAATAATTAGTCTGTGAACGTCATTACCAGTAAAAAGACTTTGATAAATATATAATGAACCTGTGCCTTGTTTCCATATGACAGATTCATTTGCTCCCGAGTCCAAGAGTCCATTATCTGAAAACTCGCAATTGACGATTGTCATATCTCCGTTATCGTTGAATATAGCACAACCAAAATTAGTGTTGTTGTTATTAGAAAATTTGCAGTTGAGCATGCTAATCATACCATTGCCTACAATTCCTGCACCCGATCCTGTATAATTCATACCTCCTCCATATTGCATGGTAAGCTCCTCGAAGTGGACAGTGCTTCCCAAGTTAACTTGTAACAAGCGACTATTACTATCCATCGATCCATCTATGATGGTATTAGCTATGCCGTTACCTATGATGGTGAGATCTTTATCTAAGGTGATCTGTCCTGTGGTGAGCTGTATTAATTGAGTATTGATCGACGGATCGAAAGTGATCGTGTCGCCTGAGCATGCTGCAGCTACACTATATCGCAATGAACCTATACCGTCATCTGCGGTAGTTGTCACAATACCATTGCCCTCGAAAGTCTCATATGCTCCCATGTCTACCGTACTGGTACCACATCCTAATACTCGAATCTCTCCTGCATAATCTATATCTATAACTTCTGTCTCATCTCCATCATCATCTACATCGAGGACATCTGTAGGGATGTAGGTATTGTCTCCTGTGTTCTTACATGGGGAACTTAATTGTAAGCGATAGTCGCCCGCCGCCTCATCTACGAATAAGGGATCTCCTGAGATGTTACCATCTACACCTTGTGTGATACCTGAGTCTGAATAGTCTGTGAGAAAGTTGTTGTGGGCTGTGATTGTGCCAGAGTGTAATTCTACATCTGATCCTAAGCCAGCTGCCATATTATTCCTGAATATATTATTATAAAGTGATCCAGAAGTCCCGGCCAAACTTATTGCACCTCCACCACCAGAGACATCAGTTTGTTCATTATTTACAAATGTGCAATTAGTAATATTGGCTGTACTGAAAGCTTCCAAATTTACTGCTCCGCCACATATCCCTGCTTTGTTAGAATCAAATATGCAATTCACAAGACCAAGAGTATATCCACTTCCCTCATGATGTATAGCACCACCACAATTATTATTCGCTGCATTCTCAGAGAAATAACTATTCACAATCTTAGTGTTGCTAAGATAAGAATATATTGCTCCGCCAAAACCACCGGCTATTTCTACTTCATTATTCTTAAACGAACATCTTACAAGATCCAGTTTGTTGATATTGGATGAATTATTATCATCAGAGGTTTCTATAGCCCCACCTCTTTGTGTACTAACCCCTCCACCATGTGTGAAGGTCATATCACGGAATTCTACTTCTGCACTATTACGCAGTAAGAATAGGCTGAAGTTATCTCCACTACTGCCATCTATGATCGTCAGGGAGGAGTCTATACCTAAGAAGGTGAGGTTCTTATCTATGGTGATACTGCTAAGAAGCTTGATGGTGTCATCTACCATGCCTGTACTGTGATCGAAGGTGATGGTGTCGCCACTGGTAGCACATAAGACCACATCTCGCAATGATCCTATACCACTATCATTTTTATTCGTTACTGTTATTATATGATCTATATTCACTCCCTGATATTCTATACATCCTAAGTCTGGTACACAATTATTATTTCTATCATCACCATCTATGTCAGTGTTAGGCAAGTCACTATATGTAGTTCCTGCATTGACAGCAGGAGAAGTCATATCTGATAGCTCATAATCATTAGTAAGCAGTGGGTCGCCTGTTATATTGTTATCTTGATTAAGGGTGAGTCCAGAGCCTCCATAATTCTGCAGCAGATTATGAGTGCCTACGTTAATGTTAGCAGCCGTGGAGGATATATCAGCACCACCAGTACCAGCTGTGTTGTCATAGAATATACAATTGACCAGACTATCTATTGTAGCAAAATTATTCAGTCCACCACCGCTCGATACTGCATCGTTGCCTACGAAGGTCGAGTTATAGATATGCCATGTCGCTATTTCGTTCTGTATAGCTCCTCCACTTGTGCCTGAATCATTATCTACAAAAGCACAGTTGTATGCATAATGATCTGTCCCTCTTGTATTGATAGCACCTCCGAGTATAGCAGAAGTATTATCTATAAATATACAATCATGCATCGTCAGTCCTCCCTCTTGTATCCGTATAGCACCTCCTATGTATGCATTACAATCTTTGAAAGAGCAGGACTCTAATGTGAGCTGTACTCCATTAGATCTTATTGCGCCTCCCCACAATGTTGTAGAGTTCTGCTCTCCAGCATTTAAAAAGTCCATATTACTAATAGTCACTGTTTTTCCAGCTGCAATAAAAAATATCCTTGAGTTGCTTCCTACATCATCTATTCCATTGATTGTCACTTTCCCTCCTACTCCTGCAGAGCCGTCTATAGTGATATTATGATTGATGTTGATTTGTCCAGAAGTAGGCTTTATTTCTGATATGGAGTTATTGAATACTATAATGTCTCCGTTACTTGCATCTAATACAGCTTGTCGCAAGGTGCCTGGTCCCGTATCGCCATCATCGGTAACTGTGATAGTGGCTGCATGAGAAAATATAGGCAACATTAACATGACACATATAGCCATACATACAGCATATGATCGATGAGTTAGTTTGAATAAAGAATTAATTTCTTTCATGATAATTGATTTTTATATTAATGGGTTATTAAGCTGTCAGTATAGCTCTATGATTCATATGGATAATGTTCTGCTTTATATCTACAAGTCCTCGGGTGATCGCCTCACGGACTATGCCAGCGACATTCCTAGCATCGAGCTTAGTCATGAGACTCTTGCGATGTGTCTTTACTGTTTCGAAACTGATGTGTAGCTGATCCGCTATCTCACGAGTGGAATATTCGTAGACGATAAGATGGAGAATCTCTTGTTCTCGTGGTGTGTATTGTGTATCGTAAGTATACTTAGGTGTTAAGGAATGTGTTTTCATTAGGTTACGAATTATCAAGATGTTTTAATACTGTAAAACTACAGAACACAAAAGGTCACGTCAACCACATGATGATGTGGTGCTTAGTGTAAGGACAACAATGTGATCGGCTGAGAGACCTATAAACATTGACTATAATAAGCTTTAGAAAAAGAGGGAAATTTGGTTTATTCTTTGATTTGTATGAAAATAGTTTGGAATGGGACCGAATGGTCACGCTACAGATAACTATCGGTACTGTTGATATTCTCCTTTTCATCTCGACCCTGTCCCGATGGATATCGAGGATTATAATGGAGAAATCTTCAGAAATACTAAGCGTATTTACTTTTACGGAAAAGACTCGTTATTTAAAAAACATTAAGGAATTTTTCTAAAACCAAATTGTTGTTAATGAAAACATTGTGTGAAGGACACTGAAGATCTCTCCGTTTCGTTTCACTTCTGTCGAGATGAAAAAAAGAAAAAGAGTGTTATCAATTTACTTTTTCATCTCGACCTTGCGGAGGAACGAATGGTCCCGATGACAATCGGGATAAAAGCAAGTAAATCTTGCTTTTAAATAAGAGAACCTTATCATCAGATGAGGATGGGTGGCAACTCTCTTTTCATAATTAAGACCGCCAACTTCTTACACTAAAGATCTCTCCATTGCGCTGCGTTATAGTCTAGATAAAAAAAAAGGATCAAAGGTCTGGCTTTTATAATACCTTAGTTTAAGCCTTTCCTGATGGAAAGGTTCTCTCTTTATAAAGTGACGCCTGCCTGCCTATGGCAGGTTCAGTCACTTTATTCTTTGCTATGCAGAGAATATTCGTTCTTAGTCGAGATGAAAAAAGAAAAAAGCCCACCTAATATAATCAGATGAGCTAAGCTATCATAGATGAAACTATGATTAATTCACGTTATATGCGATTCTATTTATTCGGTCTGATATCATAGGATTATAATTAACAACAATTATCCCCTGTAAGAAAGCTTCTCTTATCATTCCAGCAACATTCTTTACTTCGAGTTTTGCTAATATATTTTTTCGATGTGACTTCACAGTTTCAAAACTTATAAACAATCGCTCCGCAATTTCTCTTGAAGATAATTCATTAGATATTAGAATGATTATTTCTTGTTCTCTTTGACTTAGGGGTATTCTGTTATTCATACTATACTGAGGCATAGGGATAGGTGTTATTGTGATCTAATTATTGCAGCCCGTTTGGTAATTATTATATATGAGCTGATAGTTACCCATTAGTACCCAATTTATATTGTATGTAATCAGTTGGAGATTGTCTCTTTACTCTTTTCATGTCGACTGCAGTGCAGTGGAATGGAGAGGAACGAATGGTCCAGAAGACAATCGGGATAAAAGCAAGTAAACCTTGCTTTTGAGTGAGAGAACCTTATCATCAGATAAGGCGTCATGTAACTGTAAAAAACAATTATTGTTCATTTAATTCCAACCTGAAAAGTGGAGTTGTAAAATACATCCCCTTCTGTTGCTGAGGATCTCTCCGCAAGGTCGAGATGAAAAAAACTCACTCCTTTTCATGTCGACTGCAGTGCAGTGGAATGGAGAGGAACGAATGGTCCAGATGACAATCGGGATAAAAGCAAGTGAACCTTGCTTTTAAGTGAGAGAACCTTATCATCAGATAAGGCGTCATGTAACTATAAAAAAAACTATTGAGCATTTAATTCCAAACTGAAAAGTGGAGTTGTAAAATACATCCCCTTCTGTTGCTGAGGATCTCTCCGCAAGGTCGAGATGAAAAAACTCACTCCTTTTTCATGTCGATTGTAGCGTAGCGGAATGGAGACACCTTCAGCATATTAACCAGATTATTCTTCTATTACAAATTCTCTATTCAGTGAGCTGAGTGTTGGGTTATGCCCTTTAATTAATAGCTCCTTTTTTGATCGACTCCATTTCTTAAGTTGCTTTTCTCTTGCTATTGCATCGTTGACATATTGATACACTTCGTAATAGATAATATCTGTACAATTATACTTTCCAGCAAATGACTTTTTCGTTCCTTTATTATCAATGTGTTCTTGTAATCTTCGTACCATATTTTGTGTAAATCCGATATATAAAACAGTTCTGCCTGGATTACTTAATATGTAGACGTAAAAAGCATAGTCCCTTTTCATAATCTTATTAAGATATAAAAGAAAATTGGAGTGATAGAAAACGTTCTCCATATGCTTCTGAGGATCTCTCCGCAAGGTCGAGATGAAAAAGAAGAGTCGAGATGAAAAAACTCACTCCCTTTTCATGTCGACTGTAGCGCAGCGGAATGGAGAGGAACGAATGGTCCAGATGACAATCGGGATAAAAGCAGGTAAACCTTGCTTTTAAGTGAGAGGACCTTATCATCAGATAAGGCGTCATGTAACTATAAAAAACAACTACTGTACACTTTATTCCAAACTAAAAAGTGGAGTTGTAAAATACATCCTCCTTCTATTGCTGAGGATCTCTCCGCAAGGTCGAGATGAAAAAACTCACTCCTTTTCATGTCGACTGTAGCAAAGCGGAATGGAGACATCTTCAGCATATTTACCATATTATTATTCTATTACAAATTCTCTATTCAGTGAGCTGAGTGTTGGGTTATGCCCTTTAATTAATAGCTCCTTTTTTGATCGACTCCATTTCTTAAGTTGCTTTTCTCTTCCTATTGCATCGTTGACATATTGATACACTTCGTAATAGATAATATCTGTACAATTATACTTTCCAGCAAATGACTTTTTCGTTCCTTTATTATCAATGTGTTCTTGTAATCTTCGTACCATATTTTCTGTAAATCCGATATATAAAACAGTTCTGCCTGGATTACTTAATATGTAGACGTAAAAAGCATAGTCCCTTTTCATAATCTTATTAAGATATAAAAGAAAATTGGAGTGAGAGAAAACATTCTCTATATTTTTCTGAAGATCTCTCCGCAAGGTCGAGATGAAAAAGAAGAGTCGAGATGAAAAAACTCACTCCCTTTTCATATCGACTGTAGCGCAGCGGAATGGAGAGGAACGAATGGTCCAGATGACAATCCGGATAAAAGCAAGTAAACCTTGCTTTTAAGTGAGAGAACCTTATCATCAGATAAGGCGTCATGTAACTATAAAAAACAACTACTGTGCACTTTATCCCTAACTAAAAAGTGGAGCTGAAAAATACATCCTCCTTCTATTGCTGAGGATCTTTCCGCAAGGTCGAGATATGAACGAGCGGTCTTAGCAAAGCTGAGAAGAATGTGACTTAATGTCACATTATAGTAAGAGAACCTCATCATCAGATGAGGATGGGAGGCTTCATAAAATTAGTTCGATAAAAAAGAGTAGCCCCTTCCTCAATCAGAACTTACGCCCAAAGATTCTCTGGGTACATACCATCCTCTATGAGCTTCTGGATTTTTTTCACCACGTGTGGCTTATCTTCTTTGTAGGTTACACCAAACCATTTAGATGGTGAGGTTAGGACTTTGACTTTGATTTCTTCGTTTTTGATCATCTGATCCAGCACGAATGGAATGAAGAATTCTGACTTTAGTTCTTGTCCGTGATTCTTTAAGAAAGTCGTGAAATAATCCCTTGTCTTCTTAAAGTAGTTAGGGAAGAATCCAAACATATTCATAGAAACTAAAGTGTCAGGTGTCAGTGAAGCGTTGCCATCACCTGTGGGATAAGTAATCGACTTATCTGAGTGCCTTTCTATTTTTAATGTCTCTACGATATTAGTTAGGAAATCTTCCTTGTCTGTGTGACAGATTCCACGATTCACAGTTCCGTGATCTGATAATGTATTGTCTAATAAGTAAGAGACGACCGCATATATATCCTGATCCTTCTGTGTCCTGAAGTAGTCGATCAGTGTACTGTAAGATTCTGTACCGTAATAATCATCGGCATTGATGACTGCGAAGGGTTCGTTAATTACTTTCTCTCCTACTAATACAGCATGAGCGGTTCCCCATGGTTTCTCTCTATCAGGAGTGTAAGTGCAGCCCTCAGGAATATTATCCAGTTCTTGCTCTACAAACTCAATGGCTACGTGATTCCCTATCCTATCGGCGAAATAACTTTCAAAATCTTTTCTGAAGCTTTTTCTGATTACAAACACGACCTTATTAAAGCCTGCTTTCTTAGCATCGTAAATCGAGTAATCTATAATTGTCTCTCCATTAGGACCAAAAGCATCCATTTGCTTAAGGCCTCCATAACGAGAGCCCATACCTGCTGCTAATACTAATAATGTCGCGTCCATATACTTAGTTTTATTTTATCATTATTTCATGAGCAAATATCTGTATTTCTGCGTTATACTTTTGTCGAAAGCAATAAATTATTGGATAATAATTAATGTCCTAAAAGACAATTAAGTACATATTAAGATTTTTCGTAATATATTATTTTGATTTGAGAATTATTTTATATTTTTGCATGGTTTTTTAAGTGAAAGGAAAATGGTCAGAAAATTAACGGTAGTCACTCTAATTATCTTAGGGTTATCCTCGTGTGTAAAAGATAAGATGCCTGAACTCATAGAGTTAGACATGCAACTGCGTAATCTAATAACTCAAGTTCCAGTTACTAACGGTAACTTAGACTTCTATGTCTTGCCTGAAGAGACAGATCTAAGTGATATTCCTCAAGATCCTAAGAACCCACTGACAGAAGCTAAGGTAGAGTTAGGGAAGTTATTATTTTTTGAGACAGGATTCTCTATAGATGCTGCACGTACTGAGGGTGTAGGCACTTATTCTTGTGGATCGTGTCATATTCCATCTGCTGGATTTAAGCCAGGTAATTTTCAGGGGATCGCAGACGGTGGAGAGGCTTATGGTATCAATGGTGAAGACAGAAGAAGACATCCATCATATATAGAATCAGAATTAGATGTGCAGAGTGCTAGACCGCTATCATTACTTAATGTAGCATTTGTATCTAATACGTTCTGGAATGGTCAGTTTGGTGCTAATGATGTCAATGAGGGCACAGAAAGCTTATGGAATGTAGAAGATGGTACGGCAGCTAATGCATTGGGATTCGCAGCTTTAGAAACACAAAATTTCGAGGGATTAGAAACGCATCGGATTCATATAGATATCGACTTAATAGATCAGTATGGCTACAGAGAGCTATTCGACCAGTCATTTCCAGAATTATCAGAGGAAGAGAAATATTCTAATTTTGGTGGCTCATTAGCCATGTCAGCATACCTTAGAACTCTACTATCTACTGAGGCACCATTCCAAAAATGGCTTAAAGGGGAGAATTCGGCTTTGGGATTTGAAGAAAAGAATGGTGGAATACTATTTTTTGGTAAGGCCAATTGTAGTGCTTGTCATTTCAACGAGAATCTTGGCTCTACAGAGTTCCATGCGCTCGGAGTGAATGATATGGATCAGATTCCATCTTATGATACATCACCATCTGATAAAAGGAACTTAGGTAGAGGTGGATTCACTAATCTGGACGAGGACTTCTACAAGTTTAAAGTGCCTGGATTATACAACATCGCAGATACCCCATTTTACTTCCATGGTGCTAGTAAGAGAAGCATAGAAGATGTCATCGATTATAAGATCGATGCTCAGTCAGAAAACATACGTGTAGAGCAGAGCAGACTTTCAGAAAAGTTCTTAGAGCTTTCTCTTACGGCAGAAGAAAAGACATACTTAGCCGCTTTCTTAAAGAATAGCTTACAGGATCCTAATCTAAATCGTTACCTACCGCAAGAAATTAATTCAGGCTTTTGCTTCCCTAATAATGACAGCGAGTCACAGAATGATCTGGGGTGTAATTAATAGTTATTAGTTAAGAGTTTCTCATTAGGAGTTATTAGTTGTTGTCCGTCCCTGATATAGGTTGACCGTTTTACACTAACAAATAACAATGAAAAGAGTAAAACGGCTACGTGTCAATCGTAGGTATTCCGAAGATTTTAAACAATCACGAGTTAAGAGTTTCTGATTCGGAATTATAAAATTTTAATTGATTGTTGTGAATTATTCAGATAGCTATCTTGGAATGTAACTTTCTTAATAATTAATATACTCTACATACAGACTCGGATCCAGATACCAAGCTCGTGGATTCAGTTCTTTTCTGATATTTTGTAGATATGCTTCTAGGTCAGTTTCTTCATCGCAATTATAGACTAAGCCTACCCTAGTATAAGTACCAAATTCTTCAGTATATACCTCGTAACCAGCATCTCTGACCTTTTCCTTCATATTGATTACGTTAGATAACTTAGAGTACACGCCAGTGACAATCTTACATTGACCACTTGCGGGGATAAGACTTCCATCGTTTTTCATCTTTTCGAGATCGGATGAGGATATGGAATCATTGGCGACGATCTCATCTATTGTTCCTGTCTCACTGTCGATTAATTCTAACCCTGACTTATTGCTATTCATATTGATGATAGAATTACATGCCTTAACGCCTAACAACATTAGCAATAAGAAAGCAACTAACATGATTATTGGCCATAGAAAATCTCTTCTCTTCTCAGAAGTAGCCGAGTATAATGGTCTTTGTATTTGCTCGGGAGAGAATGTATTTGCAGAAGCTGGAGTTGGTTCTGATTTAATGCTACTCTGAGCTTGTGGTTGTTTTGTCGTTGTAGGCTTAACCTGGGAGGGAATTACAGGCGGCGGAACATATGTCTTTTCCTTAGCTGAGTAATCGGCTTTCCCATTACTTTGAGTGGTATTTATTTTACTAGATGGTATAATTGTTTGCTTACTTGCAGAGCTTATAGTTGCTTTCTTTTTAACTATTGGAGTTGAGGGCTTGTCTTTTAAAATATTATCTGTAGATATTGATATGGGAGTCACAGATATCTTAGGTAAGCCCTTGTAATATTCATCTACATAAGCCAGACTTGGGGTGACTTTTATCTTATCCTTTTTAGATTTTTCTATAAGTGCTATGCCAGGAATATTGACTTTGTTATAGTTGACAAGTAGTGTAAGAATCTTCTTATTAAATTTCTTTAAGACTTGTCCTGCTTGCTCATTAGTTATCTTATAATTATCAGATATGCGCTTAGTGAGCGAAGTGTTAGTTCCAGTACTCTCAGAGAATACAAGTTCCATAGATGGAGGCTTCAGTGCTTTGCCTTTCTCGGAGAAACTTGCTGACTGATGCACCAATCGTAACGACCCTAAGCCAGTGATGGATACCACTTGTCTATCACTCAGGATCTCTCGTATTATTGCCGCTACGTCTATGTGCACTATATATAAGTATTCAAGCCGCTAAAATAGTGAATTCTATCGGCTTATAAGTAGGTCTTAGAGATCTATACAGCCGCAACTTTAGATGGTATAACTCTATTCTTAGCTAATTCTGTATAAGAACTGATTAGATCGCTTGTAATTCTCCTGATTATCGTTAATATTCGCAACTATTATCGGTTTCCGACAATTTATAATTGATAAAACTATCAAGAGATTGAAAAATAAAGTATCCAAAAAACTATACGAAGAGGCGAAACATATGTTTCCAGGGGGTGTACACTCACCAGTGAGAGCATTTAAATCAGTGACCGGTACGCCATTATTCATAAAATCGGGGAGTGGCGCTCAAATAAAAGATGAAGACGGAAATATATTTTTAGACTTCTGCTGCAGCTGGGGACCACTCATCTTGGGACATAATAATAAGCTGATCCGCAAATCTATTGCTAAGACACTTAAAAGCGGCACGAGCTTCGGTGCCCCCACCCGGCTGGGTAATGAAATCGGCAGATTACTGCTTAATAATCATAGCTATCTCGATATGGTGAGATTCGTCAGTTCTGGTACGGAAGCTGTTATGTCAGCGGTACGCCTTGCCCGTGGTTACACAGGTAAGAGTAAGATTATAAAGTTTGAAGGTTGCTACCATGGACATGTAGATTCTTTACTTGTCAAAGCTGGATCAGGATTGGCTACTTTCGGAGTGAGTACCTCTGCTGGAATACCAGAATCATTTGTTAAAGAAACATTGGTATTACCACTTAATGACCTCGATATTGTCAATAAGACAATGCGACAAAATAAAGATATAGCAGCACTAATCATAGAGCCGATTCCTGCTAATAATGGCTTGCTCCTACAAGATAAGACCTATCTGGAAGGACTCAGAAGACTATGCACTGATTATGGCGTATTGCTCATATTCGATGAAGTGATTTCAGGATTTAGAGTTGGGTTTGAGGGAGCAGCTGGATATTATGGCATTGCACCTGACTTAATCACATTCGGAAAAATTATCGGAGGAGGATTGCCCGTCGGAGCATTCGGAGGTAAGGAGGATATTATGAAAAAAGTAGCTCCTCTCGGAGATGTCTATCAGGCAGGAACCTTATCTGCTAATCCGATTGCACTGAACGCTGGCATCGCTGCTCTGCAACAATTACTTAAGAAGGATTTCTATAAGAAACTGGAGAAGAAAACGGATGCATTCGTAGATACTATCAATAAACATATCAGTAGAAAGTCCTACCCAATGCACCTTACGAGTATTGGCTCAATATTCTGGATGGCATTCTCAGATAAGAGAATCATAATGGCTGACGAGATAGATGGTAGTAAGATGAAATATTTTAAAGTGATCCATGCTGAGTTATTGGAAGCTGGTATATACATGGGGCCATCAGGATATGAGGTAGGATTTATCAGTGAAGCTCATACTGGAAAGCAACTGAAAAAAGCTGCTAAAGTCATCTGCAAAGCCATAGATAAGGCTATGAATTAATGTGCCTGATGAAGACGATTCATGTCACATCACGATAATATAATACGTCATATGGGTTGAAAAAAAAAGATGAGAGACCTTAGAAGTTATAAAATATTACACATAGCAATCATGGCATATATGCTCGCAGCATTTGCATGGTGGGCTATTCTACTCAATAAGAAAACAACAGAAAATTATCATCTAAAAAATAGAATCCTCCATCTCGATAAGTCTTATTCTGTCCAGACAATACAGGAAGAATATGACACACAGAAAAAGATGATCATTGGTGAAGGTTTGGTATTTGGGATATCGATTCTCTTGGGATTATATCTTATCAATAGAGGTTACCAATCCGAAATCAAAACCAATAAAAGCCTTAATAACTTTCTACTCTCTGTTACCCATGAATTAAAAACACCCATAGCATCTCTTAACTTAATCAACAGAACCTTAGCTACTAAAAATCTTACACCAGAGAAATCTAAGAGTTTACTTGACTCAGCTTATGACGAAAGCCAACGTATGGAATCTCTGGTAGATAACATTCTAACGGCGGCACAGATAGAACATTCTTACACTTACAACTATGAGCAAGTTAACCTCTCTGAACTCATCGCTAATCGAATATTAAAATTAAGTAAACCATTTGCTACTCATCAGATTATATTTGACAAAAGTAGTGACATACGTGCTAAAGTAGACAGAGAAGCGTACATAAGCATCATAGATAATCTACTCAGTAATGCCGCTAAGTACTCACCTACAGAAAGCACTATAAAGGTTAATATCTCTCAAAATGATAGAAGCACGCTATTGCAAGTCAGTGATAACGGAATCGGAATATCCGACCAAGAGAAAAAAATGGTTCTACAGAAGTTTTACCGTGTAGGCAACGAAGAAGTCCGCGAGACGAAAGGTACAGGCCTTGGTCTATATATCGTACAACAAATTGTCAAAGCGCATAATGGTAAGATTAAGATAATGGACCATAAGCCAAGAGGCACTACATTCGAAGTCAGTATCCCTAATCGATAAATTATGAGAATCCTACTGGTAGAAGATGAGAAAAATCTAAGAGATGTCATAAGTCTCAACTTAGAGCTCGAAGAATGGGAGGTCGTATCGGTCGATAATGGTAAAGACGCTATAGACAGGGCCGTCTCAGAACATTATGACATCATCATCTTAGATCTCATGATCCCAAAGATCAATGGATTAGAAGTCCTCAAAACCATAAGAATAAAAAACCACAGCACACCTGTAATCATTATATCTGCTAAGGGTACATCTACCGATCGCATTAAAGGCCTCAAGTTAGGCGCAGATGATTATCTCTCTAAGCCTTTCGTCATAGAAGAGCTCATCATCAGAATCAACAAACTGACGGAAAGACTGCAGATGACCTCTGATGCAAGCATTATAGATCAGTATACATTCGGAGATAACAAGGTAGATTTCAAATCCTATATTGCCCACTCAGGTGATACACAATATGAACTGAGCCCCAAAGAAGCACAAATTCTAAAGCTCCTAATCACTAACAAAAATGAAGTGGTTTCCAGGCAAGAAATCCTACGATCCGTTTGGGGATATGATATCTTTCCATCTACTCGGACTATAGATAACTTTATTGCGTCGTTGCGGAAGTACTTTGAGATGGATCCTAAGGATCCACTATATATTAAGTCTGTTAGGGGTGTGGGGTATAAGTTTGTTTCTGAGTGATTAAACCAGGCAGATCTCTGAACACCTATACTAATCCTGCCAATCCTACTATCTTCTAATACCATTTAAATTTTAAGATGTCGGTTAAGATTATAGAATAGAATTTGTTAAGATTAAGGCATGAACGAATGATTTCGTTGCAGACGAATCGAGTATGACAATACTCGAAAAAAGTGAACCACGAAAGTGGATGGGCTGACTCATAGCGGTAGCTATGAAGAATATTTTTAACGCAGAGATTGGCTAATTCTATTATAATATTTCCGACATTCTAATGTTTAAGTGGTATTAATCCTGATTCAGACAGATGAGCCATGTGATATTACAACTACAAAAAGCTTAATCAGCTTAGCAATCTTCTACTGCAATATAGTAAAAGTCGTTCCCTCAAAGTTAGATTGGGAGATGTTAATTTTAGTGACAAGTGAGTGATCTCTTAATTAAATTTATTCTACAAAAAAGAAGCTGGCTGGTAGCCAGCTTCATGAAATATTTCACCATTTTACTTTATCTAATATGCGTAAATTTTCCAACCCAACTATCGTTATCATCTGAAAACAAAATCATGTAATGTCCTTGAGAAAGTTCTTCTGTGTTAAAATCTATAGACTGTAGACCAATATCTAATTTTTTAGATGACATAATAGTTTTGACAATTTCACCATTATTATCAATCAACGTAATTTCTAAGTCTCCACTATTTCTATTATTGAATATGATCGAACTTGATCGATTATCAGGATTTGCGATAACTCCAAATTGTTCTTTAAATCGTTCTCTATAATAAGACTTCACATCGGGTACTTCATTCCTAAAATTAGATTGCGACAATACCTCACACGGTTCTATGTATATATGTGCAGTACTTCCTAATGGCACCTCAGTATTATTCTGGAGCTGTACTGAGACACCTCCCGTAATTTCATAATCAGAACCTACCAGTGTCGTTACATTATCTACTGTAGCATTGTCTTCTACACTGGTCTTACCAGGATCTAAGAATGTATGGGTGTAATCATCACTGAAATCGCATGCATTGGCATCTGCCCCACCGTATAGCCCAAAATCCCCAACAAAATCAGCTGAATATATATATCCCGCTGGAGTAATATCAGTATAGGAATAATAATATTGGTTAGCACCATTCATCGTATTTCCGCTTGTGACAGCAGTCATAGATGTAGCAGTTGTGCTGAATACATATAGATTATCTTCTGTTACAGTCTGACCATGATTGTTAATCCAATGATTGATTTCTGCATCACTATAATATAACTCTACTGTATAGTCCGCCGTGTTGCTATTAGTAGATGGTTCTATTTTAAAAATTTTAGATGTAGCTTCTTTGTTGGCTGAGACAGATGACATGTCATGTAATGTTCCACCGGCGGCTACTACTACACTTACATCAGTACAACCTAATGACTGACTACCATTAAGGATCGTTAACATCACTTCACCATCTACTGGATCATAAAAATGTACTGTTTGAAAAGCCTCTATAACTAATGAAGTAACTCCACTTAATGCTGCTCTTATTTCTGCTGCTGTTATTTGATCACCATCTATGCTTACATTATCTATTGCTATCGGTGTTGTGCCTGTCATTCCATCATTAAACCAAGCGAATCCTATCTTTACAACATTACCTTCAAGAAAATCTGGTAAATTATAAGTCGCTGTTATCATATTCGGTTGAGTATGTAATAGGGGTGTACCAGGTATTGTTAAGAATGTCACTCCATCTAAAGAATATACCACTGTCCCATAATCATATATAGCATCAGTAGACTCTCCCACACATGCCCAATCAAAAGTGACAGACACATCGACAAATTCAGTTAAATCGATATCTTGAAAGATGATTGTACGAGAATTAACATTCTGATCGTATGTGAATGTGGTCCCATTATCACTTATGTGAGCAGTCCTCGTAGTATTACCTGTGCTACCTGTTACAGTGCTAAATATCCAATTATTACCAGAAGGAATCGGGCTCACCATAGTCCAATCTGAATCATCTGAAGGGTCTTCAAAATCAGCAGTAAGGATATTCACATTATTATTAAATGCTGCTTCAGATGGTATCCTATCATCATCAGAGATTCTAACAATATGAGTTAAATTAAACGAATTAAGAATTCCACCTCCTGATACTGATGTTATGGTAATAACTATTTCTTCTGCCAACTCGACTACACCATCTGGGGTGATATCAATCTCAAGATTCTGTTGTGCCGTACTTCCTGCTGGAAATGTAACAGTATTAGTTACCGTATAATCTAAATTGGATGCTGTAGATGCCGTGTAATCAAAAGTTACTGTCGATGCAGTTCCGGGATCGAGTGCAATCTTAAGGGGTATAGATATGGTAGTAGGGGTACTACAATTAGAAGCTTCATCCACTTCTGATTCCTCATCTAAGAAGGAAATCCATGGCATACGTGGAGAGCACTTGGTAGAGCTATTTAGGATTTCCCTTCTGGGTGAACCCATGCCAGTATCTCCCATGACTATTCGCATACGATCACTCTGCCCATTAGTGAACATATTAAAGCAGACGTCTGAACTATAGTCCATATAATTTTCCATTTGATCAAGGGGATCATTAGGAGCAAAATGTGGGTTAGAGGAGTCATCACAGGAATTTGGCTTTGGATTTGGACAGTTACCATTGCTATCTGCAGCATTGGGAGTATCATCTACAAAGTCGTCTACAGTGCAATCACCATCACCCCATATATGTCTTAGCCCTAACCAGTGACCTACCTCATGTGTACCTGTCCTACCTAAGTGATAAGGTGTGTTAGGTGCATTAATAGAATCTCCACCTACAGTAGAAAATAAACATACAACGCCATCAGTTTCTGGATCTCCATTACCTGTTCCCACACCCGCCAAGCCTGGCGCTTCTGGAAATTGTGCATATCCTAAAATAACTCCACCACCTAAGTCGGCGGACCAAAAATTAAAGTACTCATCGGGATTCCATATCGTGTTTCTCTTTACCACATCATCGAATTCTGCTATCGAATAGACTCCTGCTCCTAAGCCACTTGTGATGGCATTTACACGATTAACACCTGGCTGAGCTAGGTCCACCTCATCAGGGTCTCTAAGTGCAGCACAAAATTCTATTTCAATATCTGCGCCGTCTGGATGAGTATTATGTCCAATTGTCCCAATTACTCTCCTAAAGTCTCTATTAAGTTGTTCTATCTGATCATCAACATTGCCCTTAGGAATGTTAGTATCAGTTCCCTCAGCTTCGCCTCTATGTATGACATGGACTATTGTAGGTATCGTGTATATAGCACCTACTGACTTATCTGTAGAACGAAGCTTTCTTAACTCAGTGACACGAGTTTTCATCCATTCCTCAAACTGATTATCTGGCGACTTGATGCCCTGATCTATAAGATCTTGATTATATTCTACTGTGGCACATCTGTGGATTTCATTACTTGTATTCTGCGAGGGATATTTAAGATTTAAAAGGTCGTTTTCTTGAGCATTCAAGTTTTGAAAAATAAATATGAAAATCGTAATGACAAATAAGGGTTTAATTTGTTTCATGTTACGTAAAGGTTTTGATTCTTAAAATTGTGTTAAAAGCGAGGTTGACATATTAATCAGTACGATGTATTGTCTTTGATTGGATTCAATACGATCAAATTTTTTTTAAACAATTTATTAAAATATTATTCTCTGGAATATCCTAAGGGCAGAATAAAAAGGAAAAATGAGTTAAAATTTTTGACATTCAGACATAAACATATATGATAAATATTATATATGTTTAAATGATGGACGGGAAAGTGTAAATGTTAAAGTTAATAATGAGAGTATGTGTGACAAAATGTTGGTTACTGCAAAATAGTAAATGTCGTCCTTCGATTAATCTGATGCTGCTGCTCAGTGCAGTCATCGCAGTTACATTGTATGGCAGGTATGGTCTCTCCATACCCCACTGCAGAGAGTCGAGATTTGGCAATGCCTTTCTTCACTAAATAATTGACTGCAGATTGTGCACGCTTCTGTGAGAGCTCATTGTTATAGATCTTAGGGCCTCTGCAATCTGTGTGTGAGGACAGTTGTATGTTGAGGTCAGAATTGACACTTAGTGTGGTATATAGGGAATCCAAGGCCGGCTTAGCATCTTCTCTGATATCCCATTTTTCAAAATCATAATAGATGTTATTGAGTTTGATCTCGGTATTGTATATGATTTTTTCTAAGTCTATCTCGATATTAATGGTGGTATCTGATACCATTGATCGCTCGGCGATTATAGTCTTCTGATTCGCTAAGTAGTCTTGCTTAGAAGCTAAGATATCATAAGAGCCAGGATCTACTTCTAACAGAAATCTTCCGGACTTATCTGTTCTAATATCTTCTTTATAATCTTCGCTGGTGATTATAATTTTTGCATCTTTTAGAGTCTTCTTATCTATTATTTTTTGGTTGGGATCATCATTTTGGTGTATGACTTCCACTACTCTTCCTGCTATATAGATTATATACTCATCGACTTGTGTGATGACATCAGGATTGCCTTCTGGATCTTTCGTAGAGTCTTCGTCATACTGAGCATAGTAGAATATATCATCGCTAAATCCTGTATTACGAGAGGATGAGAAATAGCCTTGTGATTTGACATTGCCTTTCTTTCTATAATTCGGATCTACTGCCATAGAGAAATCATCAGAACCACTATTTATCGGTATACCGAGATTAACTGGGGACGCCCAGCTACCGTCAGATCTTAAGTAAGTACTAAAGATATCTAATCCACCGTATCCAGGATGTCCGTCAGAAGAAAAATATAACGTATCATTATAACTGGTCGGAAATTTTTCGTCTCCTACAGAATTAATTGTCGTCGGCATAATCTCTGCTACTGACCAGCCATCATCTAATCTTACAGAGTAGTATAGATCGTAATTATCAGACCCTTCTGGCGATACAGAGAAGACTAATACACTGTCATTTTCTATCAGTGTCGGATGGCCAAAATTTGTCTTATCACCAAAGAAGGGCATCACCTCTGGCTCTACCCAGAAGTCATTGGGCTTGACACTATAGTATATCTTACAATACTGATCTCGAATATCTGCGGACACACATCGTGTAAAAAATATCTCATCGAAAGTCCTATTAAAAGCTGCCGTACCTTCATTAGCTTCAGAATTAATCGTCGGATCAAAGTTATGCACATTACGTCCTCTCTTATTAGCGATGAATATATCAGAAAATTCATGCTCATTCCACTTATATAATTTATTTCCTGTGCTCTGTTGTCTGTCTGAGGTAAATATCAAATAGTCATTCTCATAGAACACCGGGCTGTAATCTGAGTACTTAGAATTAGCCGCATATGGAGTAATGATATAATCATCTGAATTATTAATCGCTTCTATAGCTAATCGGCACAGTTCTGCTTCTGTTCTGTATTTCTGATCTTTGGTTTTCTTGTAGATATCTAAGAATAACTTTTGAGCATCTTGATACCGTTCATTACGCTTAAGGGCATATGCTAGATCAGATTCTGAGTGTGGGGCATACGATAACTGATCTGCAGTATCATACCACAACAAAGCATCTCCAAAGAGCTGCAAATAATCATATGATCGAGCTAAGAGATAAGCATGTCTCGCTTTCTCTTTGTTATTGGTTGCATTATTATACTCCGATTCTAATAATTCTGTCGCTAACTTGTATTGCTTGTATTTGTAGGCATCTTCACCTGTCTTCACTTTCTTAGTCACTGTACATGAGCACAATGCCATAACAAAGAGAAAGCTGATGAATATATATCTATAAGTCACATGCATATAACGCAAGATAGCAAAGTCAAGATTATAATTTTAGAGGTTTTTATGTATGATCGTAAGAATTTTGGACATTAAGTCGCAGAGTACTGCTAATAGAGCAGTTCCTCAGAAATTAGAGCCATACATTATTACAAATCCTCTATAGCATCTGCCAATTCAGCATGTAGTGGACCATCAAAATACAGGCTACTCATGATATTCTCACATCTCTCATTATACTCATCCCCTAACAATGATCTTTCTATCAGTGCATATGCTTTGGGGAATAACTTAAGAATAATATTATCTACAGGCGTAGACTTAAATCTATAATCGATCATGAAATTAATGGCTGTCTCGACTGTATGTAGGTAGACGTCGATCATTTCGTAATCGATGACTGACTTCCCTTCTGTACTTCTGATGATCAGATTAATTTTCTGTATCCGTGGTCTCCGTGGTCTCCGATAACTTTTGGTTGCAAACTTAGCAGTGATTTCTTTCTTAGCTTTATCATACATTTTCTGTCTATCTGCACTGGTGCCAAGTTCCATCTTGTAATATTCTGATACTTCTTTCACTTTAGAGAATAACATCATCAGCTCACTTCTTAGATCTTCTTCATTGAGTTGATTAATGTGCTTCTGGAAACTGGATTTTCTCATAGTGTAAAGATAATTAGATGGAATACAATATCAATGGCAATTACAATTTCAATGTCAATTGCAATGTCAATGTCAATTACAATGGCAATCTCAATGTCAATGTCAATGGCAATGGCAATTACAATATCAATTACAATATCAATTACAATATCAATTACAATATCAATTGCAATGTCAATGTCAATAGCAATCACAATCGCCAAGTTAATATCAATAAAACGTATATGAGACTTTAGACTGTAATTACAATATCTAAGTCAAACCTTTTTTTCCATGCCGAGCATTGCGAGATATCTATCAAATTTCAATAACTGCTCTTCTTATTTAATAGATCTTTCACTTCGTTCAAGATTAAAAAGCTTGACTTGGGTTTGACAAATAAATACAAAAAATGAGGCTGCACTTTCGTACAGCCTCATTTATATATTTTATACTAAAAAAATCTACAATACCTTTCTGGTATTACTTTGCAGAATGAGCTGCTTGAGAGAAGCTCTTTCTAACATTAGTTGCTGCAGATTTTCTGGCTTTCAGATCTTTAGATAAATCTCTTACTATCGGTGTTGCCACGAAAATAGAAGAGTATGTACCGACTACAATACCTATCAATATAGCAAATGCAAAACCTCTAATACTACCACCACCAAAGATGAATAATGGTAATAACATAACCATCGTCGTTAGTGATGTAATTATCGTTCTACTGAATGTACTATTAATGGCAAGATTCAATATCTCATCTGTCGACTTCTGAGTATAGATACCTAAGTATTCTCTGATCCTATCGAATACTACCACGGTATCATTAATAGAGTAACCGATCACTGTCAGCAATGCTGCTATGAAGGCTTGGTTAAGTTCTAATGATATAGGAAGTACATTCCATAATAATGAGAATACACCTAATAATATCAGTGAGTCATGGAATAATGCCGCCACGGCTCCAAGACTGTATTGCCATCTGTTAAATCGGATGAAGATGTATAAGAAGATCAATAGCAATGCAAATAATCCTGCATATAATGAACTGGTCTTAATATCATCTGCAATCGTCGGTCCTACCTTACTGGAGCTCGTAATATGTACATCTCCTGGAGCATCGATACTTTTGAAATTCTCGAATGATACTGATGATCCACTAATTGCTGCTACCCCTTCGTGTAACTTCATCAAAGCTGATTCTGCAGCACCCTCACTGTTATCATTAATTAAGTATGATGTAACTACATTGAATGTATTTCTTGTATCTACGGCTTTCACAACTGGCTCAGCACCGAAGTAATCTGTTAGTCCCGACCTGAGTGCTTCTGCGCTGACATTAGAACCTCCATCGAACTGAATATTGTAAGAATATCCTCCTTTAAAATCTACGCCTAAGTCAAATCCTCTAACAAACATACTTCCTATTCCGAGTACGATAATCACTGATGATAGAACATAAGCCATCTTTCTCTTACCCATCCAGTCTATCTTAAGATTAGCGAAGAAGTTCTTAGAGATGCCAGTCCAGAAACTTATTTCACGGTCTCCCTTAGAGTACCAGTCGATGATCATCTTACCAATCAGTACTGCTGTAAATAATGATGTCAATACACCGATTATCAATACAGTAGCGAAACCCTTAATAGGTCCTAATCCAAAGTAGAATAATACTAATGCAACGAGTATCGTGGTCACGTTAGCATCTATAATGGCAGAGTAAGAATGTCGGAACCCATCGTTAATGGATGCCAGGGTTGTCTTGCCAGCTCTGAGTTCCTCTCTTATTCTCTCAAAGATGATTACGTTAGCATCGACGGCCATACCGATGGTCAGTACGATACCTGCAATACCTGGTAATGTCAATACAGTACCAAATGAAGCCAATGCTCCAAATATGAAAAACAAATTAAGTAATAGACATAATATCGATACGATACCACCACCTGCGTAGTAGAATACCATGAATAGTAATACCAAGCAGAAACCTATAATCAATGCCTTGATAGAACTATTAATGTTCTTAGCTCCTAATGATGGACCTACTGTCTCAGATTGTATAATTTTAAGCTTCGCAGGTAATTTTCCGACCTCTAATATATTGGCAAAATCTTGCGCTTCTTGGATCGAGAAGTTACCTGTGATCTCTGTACTTCCACCTGTAATCGCTCCATTATTAACTCCTGGCGCTGATACAACTTCGTTATCTATACAAATCGCAATCTCTCTACCACCATTGTTAAATGCCTCCGTCGTCATCTCTGCCCATCTTTGAGCTCCTTTATTATTCATAGATAATGTCACCGCAATCTGACCTGTCGGATTAGGACCACTTCCTGTTCTTGTGATTACATCACCTTCTATAAGAGGCTTATCTGATGTCCCTTGTGTTCTGATAAGGTATAACATGTATTCGTCTGTGGTTTCTCCTTCTGCATTCTGATAAGGCGACTTAGACCATAAGAACTTCGAGTCAGATGGGAATAAGTTTTTGACTTGCGGATTGTTAAGCATTTCCATGACTGGCTTTCTCTTATTCTTCTCAGCAAATCCAAAAACAACTGGACCATATGCAAAGTCGCCAGCTCCAGTGTTAAGTGTCAAGAGTGACAATAATGGTCCTTGATTAGCGAATGGGTCGTCCGCTCTTTCTTGGATAGTCATCGTAGAATCGATTGTATTACCTAAGCTATCTGCTACTGGAGTATAGATCGTATCGTATTGTACCACATTTGATTCTTCTATAGACTCACCAGCTCTGAGATTCTTAAGTATTCTGTCTGCTTGTAATAACTTACCTTGTACGGTAGGATCAGTGTTTCTGTATGAATGCCAGAATTCTAATGCAGCACTTGCTTGCAAGAAGTTTCTAGCTCTCTCAGGATTCTCAATACCTGGCATTTCCACAAGTATAAGATCCCTTGCTTTATCCAGAGAAACGTTAGGTTGTACCACTCCGAGCTTATCTATTCTTTGCTTAAGTCTTCCGAATGTCAGGTTAACTGTCTCAGTCGCTTTCTCTCTTAATATTCTGATGACTTCTGTGTCATTCATGTCTATATTAATGAGCTCACTCATAGAGGCATCTCTTTTAAATATAGATGACAATGGTTTCTTATCAGCAGCTTTTATCTTGGCGTACTCATCTCTGAATATCGTAATAAAGTCTTGCTGAGAGCTTTCCAGCCCTTTCTCTGCTGCATCGAGTGCTGCATTGAAATGTACATCTTTACTCTTTCTCGATAATCTGCCCAATAGCTCCTTCAGATCTACCTGTAAGACGGCACTCATTCCACCTTTAAGATCCAGACCTAATGCTAACTGACGTTGCTTAAGATCTTCATAGGTAAATGATCCAATCAATGGGATCGACATGATCTCCTCACTTGATATAGAATCTAAGAAGTTCATCCTAGCAGTCTTGCCTTCTGTGTATGCTTTATCTCCAGTGTATTGTGCAGCAATATCATCAGCATATTCTTGCGCTTCTCTCTCTACTTTCTGAGTAGGAAACATGTAGAATAACTGAAGGATACTCACTATGATAAGGAGTACCAGAAATAATTTTATAAGTCCTTTTCCTTGCATTATTTTAATATTTAAGATTGCGAAAAACTCCGCAAATATAAGTTTATTAAGAGAAAATTAGAGTTTTATATATCAGCGTTATTTATAATATATAAAAATCAGATAATCTGTATGTTGTAAATGAATAAGCGTCATCAAGTAGATATACTTAATGAGCGATGTCGTCACTTGATAGCTTATGCTACCTCAGTATCATCCGGAGGAAAGAATAATGTATTATAGAATGTATGTTTCTTAAGAGATGCATTGATCTTAGGTAGACCATCATGACTATTGAGTCCGTTAGAGTACGTGATATACGTACTGGCAAATGGATCACCCTTAAGGGTATAGAAATCACCAAAAGATTGGTTCTTATTCTGCTTATTGGATTTCTTGAGGATTCGCTTAGAGAACTTAGCGAACTGTGTTCCTGCGTGTTCTACTATAGCTTCTTGACTATTACGCTCTGGTGCCTCACAGCTATCTATAGACAATTCCACCTCACCGCCGTAGCCATTAGTTAGGAATAGAAAATAGAGTATTATAGATATTGTTCTCATATAATCTGTGCAAAGGTAGATATTATAGGGGATTCTGACAATATCTCTTTCTATAATTTATAAAATTGTCCCTTTCTGATGAATTATTATCCCTGTAATGCAGTTGATAATGTTGTGATTATACCGATCACATTTTTATTTATCAACTCACAAAACAATTAATATCAATGGGTTTATTTTCTTTTTTAAAAAACAGTGGTTCAAAAGTATTAAAAAGTGCTTCAGCTAAAAATGAAGAAAAAGCAAGATCGGCAGAAGCTGCTAAAGAGAGACAGGAGGGATTATTAGAAGGCATATTATACAGTGCTGATGTAGGTATCAAAAATATCGATATAGAAATCGAAGGTGATGTAGTGAAAGTCTTTGGAGAAGCTGACTCACAAGCTAATAGAGAAAAGGCGATTCTAATCTTAGGTAATATGGATGGTGTCGCTGCCATAGATGACAGAATATCAGTTGTTAATACTGAACCAGCTAAGCCAGAAGCAAAGATGTATCAGGTACAAAGCGGAGATTCATTATCTAAAATTGCAAAAGAATTCTACGGCGATCCTATGAAATATAATCTGATCTTCGAAGCTAATCAGCCGATGCTCAAAGATCCAAATATCATACACCCAGGTCAGACATTACGTATACCTGCTGTTTAATACTAATTACACATTAGAATGCAAATGGTATAATAGGAATATCAGAAAATTTATTATTAATACCGGAGTCACCCTTAGTGGCTTCGGTTTTTTTATGTGAATTGATTAAGTTCATGCTTATATTCTTTTGACTGAATAACGCATTTAGACTTTACATAGATGTTTAAACTGTTTGCGACAATCACTTCTAAATCAATACTTTTGGTAATTGCCTCGCCGGCAGGCTTTCATTTTTGTCTTGAAACAAAAACGAAACAAAAAGTTCAAGGCTGTTTTCATTTCTTAACGACTTTAAAAACTGAAATTCCTAAACAGGCTTAAACTCGCCTTCGGCTCAAACACAACCCTGTTTTTGACGAAATTCCAGCATTTAAAGTCTAAAATGAAAAATGCCAATTTTACAAAATATCAACTTTTAAACTTTTCTCTCAGTACTTTTTTAATGCCCTATTTAGTCTTTCGATATAATTCTAAAAAAGCAATACTATGACCCCCAACAAATTCTCACTTATCGGAAGAATCAAAAGCTTCAAATATGCCATTAATGGTATCAAAATACTATTCCGGTCAGAGCATAATGCATGGCTACATGCAGCGGCAGCTATGATAGCAATCAGCTTAGCTTACATCTACCAAGTCTCTTACTCTGAGTGGATTGCTATTATCTTATGTATTGGATTAGTCATTTCTATGGAGATGGTGAATACTGCAGTGGAGAAACTATGCAATCTGATCACGACAAAAAGCAATCAGCAAATCATGCAAATAAAAGACCTCGCCGCTGGAGCAGTATTAATAGCGGCTATTGTGAGTGTGGTTGTCGCAAGTGTAATTTTTGTGCCTAAGATTTTCTAACTGATTATATCATCCCTTTTTATAATTCTGAGAGTATCCTACATAAGCGGCAGAAGTCCCCTCGATATAAATCTTAGCCATAGCTGGATCGATCGGCTTCAGCTTCTTAGCAGGCACCCCTGCGTATACATAGCCCGATTCTAATTGCATACCTGATGTTACAAGTGCCCCTGCTGCGATGATCGTATTAGAGGGTATGATGACATCGTCGAGTACTATCGCTCCCATGCCTATCAGTACATTATCTTGTATCTGGCAACCATGTATGATGGCTCTGTGACCGACACTGGCATAATTACCTAAGATCGTATCTCCCCTCCCATGAGTACCATGGACCATCGATAGATCTTGGATATTACAATTATCTCCTATGACAATCTTATTGACATCACCTCGGATGACGACTTGGTACCAGATGCTACTATTCTCCCCTATCGATACATCACCTGTAATGGTAGCGTTATCCGCAATCCATGCTGAGTCATGGATCTGAGGGCTCTTCCCGTTATATGGAATGATAAGCGGTGGCAAAGTTATAGAGGCTTAACCTTTATTCTCACTAAGAGGTGTCAACTTATACCCTTCTCTGCTCAGCAAATCTAAGACACCATCTCTACCAGCCAAGTGGCCTGCACCTACAGCAAAGAAAGTTTTTGCCGTCTTCATTTTAGTAGACATGATAGGAATCCAGTTCTTATTTCTATTGTATAGAAGTATATCTTCATACCCGCTGATACCTTCTTCTTCACTCATGGAAGATACCATCGTATTGATTTGCTGATTGACGTACATATCCATCATTACCTTAAATGAATCATCCTCTGTATCGCTTGACTTAATGGTCTCGAGAAGCATATTAGCTTGTTCTTGGTAAGGAATAGAATCAAATACGGATAGCTGATATTCCATACTTTCTAATCCAGAAACATCTTTCTTAGACTCCTGAGCGATGGTATATAATTCCATCTCGTAAGATTTAATATTACCATCACCTTGCAGGCCCTGACCTGGTTGTACATCTCCACTTGCAAATACAGTTAAGAACATCGGCTTTAATCTCTGCATCATCATCATAGGTATTCCCATACCATCGAAGTGGTCCTTGACAAACTTATAATCTTCTTCTGAGTAGAAGTCCTTAAGCGTAGCACCATCTTTCATGTATGCCTTAGTCAATAATCCCATCATAGAACCCATGTCAAACATGTCATCTAAGTCAATCTCAAACACCACATCCTTAGACTTATCTAATGCTGACAATGCACCTTGAGGCCAGAAGAATCTATCTTTATCGATCATGTGTATGGTACCGAATAGGTAAGAAGGCTCTTTCAGTCCATTGCCCTCTATTTGCCACAACAAGCTATTTGCATAGGTAGGTGTCTCGTTTTTATTTACCGAAAGGTCCTTAGTACTCTTACAAGATATAATACCAGTCAGTGATACCAATAATGAAAATACTATCAGCTTATGTATATGCTTACACATGTTTGTTATCTGTTTTTATTTTTATAAATCTCATACATTAAGATGGCGCCCGCAGTAGATACATTTAATGATTCTACTTTGTCAGTCCCAGGAATAGTCATAATGCTATCTGCCATGGAAACTATATTGGAAGAGACACCACTGTATTCAGAACCAAGTACGAGTGCAATAGGTTCATCATAATCGACGATACCTGACTTACCTTCTACAGACGTGTCTGATACCACTATTTTGAGTCCAGAGTTCTTCAGATAATCTAATGCTTCACCCAGCGTCTTCTCTCTACAGAAGTGGATATCCTTAAGTGCCCCAGCAGAAGCCTTCATGGCAAAACTATTAAGTCGAGCAGTTTTCTTCATAGATACAACGATCGCATCTACGCCAAACCATACAGCACTTCTTGCAAGTGCTCCGATATTCCTGACATCTTCTACCCCATCTAATACCAATACAAATGGTGTCTTACCAGTCTCATAGATATGCGGCAATACTTGTTGTATGCTTATGTATTCTACTATTCCCACCTGAGCTACCAGCCCCTGATGGGTGGCTCTGGAGGTGAGACTATTGAGTTTTTCTTTTGGTACATATTGCAATGGAATCTGCCTTTCTCGACAGATGGCTCGGGTTTCTTTCTCCACTTCTCCAGTGATGGACTTATCTATCCATACTTTCTCTATGAATCCAGTGCCTTGCAGTGCATCCATTACTGGCTTACGGCCTATGAGGAATGTGTCTTTCAGAATAATTATTTATTCCCAAATGTATAGCTAATTATGAATACAACATTTATAAAATCTAAAAGAGACCAAAAATCTAATATTTCTAACACAGGATATTGACTATCTATTATTTACACATTAAATAAAATCACCATATATACTTTCAAAACAACTTCTAATTCCTACTGCCATCGCTCAATATTTAACTTACTAGCCATAAATGTCTTTTCTATCCTATATCACTGACCGTTAATGCTAATCAAAATTGATATATTCACGATAATAAAAATGCAATCAACTTAATATTAATTTACAAGTAACGTCTATGACATAAATAATGAAGACCATCGAGGAAATGATAAATTTCCTTAGCTAATTATCAGTCAGGGCATTTAAATCAATTTTTAACTTATGAAATTAAAATTTACACTATCGTGCTTAATCTTAGCACTACCGTTTCTCTTATCTGGTCAGGCCAGTAAACTAAATGTAGGACTCCAATTTGTGCAACAGAATATCGACCAATTAAAATTGGTAGAATCTGATATAACAAATATTAAGGTCCAAGACATGTATATGACAAAGCATAATGGTATAACACACATATATTATGTACAGCAGCATGCTGATATACCAGTGCATAATGCTATCCTAAATGTCAACATTACAAAAGATAATGATATCCTATTCCACAATTCTACTTTCGTTTCTGATCTAGAATCTAAAGTGAATACTACTAAATCAGAAATCACAGCAGAAGCATCAGTGATATCACTGGCTCAAAAAATGGGCGTAGTAGAATCAGAAGAATTAGTCTTAGCTAAGAAAACATCAGGAGGCATCTACACTTATAACAAGACAGATTATACAGATGGGGAGATTACGGTACAGAAAAAATACTTTGCTACAGATGATGGCGAGGTAAGACTTGTATGGGACATCTACTTATCAGATGCTCGTAATGATGATACATGGAGCAGTAGAGTCGATGCGATCACAGGTGAGGTTATCCATCATGAGAATAGAACAGTATACTGTTCTCATTCTCCTGGAAAATATCATAAACACACAGAGAACTGTACAGGTAATCACAAATCTACAAGTACTATTGCATCTACTCAGAGTGCTAATTCTATGATGATGGGAGCAAGTTACAGAGTGTATCCATTACCAGCAGAGAGTCCGATACATGGGACTCAAGAGCTTATCACTGATCCTCATATTCCGGCAGCTTCTCCTTATGGATGGCATGATTTAGATGGTGTGGAAGGTGCAGAATTTACAATTACAAGAGGTAATAATGTTCATGCTTACGAAGATGTTGATGACGATCAAGCGAGTTCTAATAACGAACCCGATGGAGGTGCTGACCTCGTATTTGATTTTGTCCATGATACGGATGCAGAACCTGATGTAAATGAATTAGCGGATGTGACAAATCTATTCTACATGAATAATATGATGCACGATCTGACATACTTAATAGGATTCGATGAGGCAGCTGGTAATTTTCAATCTAACAATTATAATAATGGTGGAACAGATGGCGATCACGTCGTAGCACATGCATTAGACGGATCGGGTACTAATAATGCAAACTTCAGTCTGACTGGAGACGGTAATAATGGTAACATGAATATGTTCCGATGGGACCAACCTACAGCTGGACTTTTCTCTATCGCATCACCCGAGCCATTAGAAGGATTCTATCCAAATGGTGAGGCTGGTGCCGGTTGGGGTTTTGACCCTACCTACGCTGATGTAGATCTACAAGGAGAAATGGCATTTGCATTAGATAGTGATCCACAGTTTCCTCAGAACGGATGTGGTGATATCGTGAATACATCAGAAATAGATGGTAAGATTGCCCTTATATACAGAGGTATCTGTGAGTTCGGAAGAAAAGCTCTTAATGCTCAGAATGCTGGTGCCATTGCTGTCATAATCTGTAATGTACCTGGTGCTGGTGGAGATCCTACAAGTGACGGAAGCGATCCGATCTCCAATGGGATGGGCGGTGGCACAGTCGGCGCAGAGGTGACTATTCCAACGATAGCTTTAGGTTTCCAAGATTGTAATGAAATCAAAGCTTCTATAGACGCTGGATTCCCTGTGACAGCAATTCTCAAGCCTTCTGAGGCACAAGGCGTTGCGCAAGTAAGCTCAGGATTTGATAACGGTGTCATAGCTCATGAGTATGGTCATGGAATCAGTGGCAGATTAGTCGGTGGACCATCGACAGTATGCGTCAGCGGCACAGACGAGCAGATGGGAGAAGGATGGTCTGATTTCTTTGCACTTATCACAACAGTGAGACCTACAGATGATGGTGCAGCTCCAAAAGCTATCGGTAACTACGTAGATGGTAGAGGCGTCACAGGAAGAGGTATCAGAAGATATCCCTACTCTACAGATATGTCAGTCAATCCTCAAACATATAAAGACATTAAAGCAACAACTGCTCCTCACCCACTCGGTGAGGTATGGAATGATATGCTATGGGATATGTACTGGTCTATAGTCGGAGAATATGGATATGATGCCGACTGGAGTAATACAGAATCAGGAAATCATATTGCAGCAAAACTGGTAATGGATGGTATGAAAATGATGGGTTGTGATGTCGGATTCATCACAGGTAGAAATGCCATATTAGCAGCAGATAGAGCTAACAATAATGGAGATAATCAGTGTAGAATATGGAATGCATTCGCAAGAAGAGGCTTAGGCTTCTATGCAGATGGTGGAAGCACTGATAATAGAAATGATGGTAAAGAAAACTTCGAATTGTTACCCGCATGTACTAAGACTCTTAAGATCAGAAAAGACATCGCAGCAATCATAGAAGCAGGAGAAGAAATCACAGTTACTTTAGATATATCTAATGACAAAGATGAAGATCAAACTAATGTGGTTGTAACTGACTTTATACCAGCAGGACTATCATATGTCGAAGGATCTGCAAGTATGGAAGCTAATGTGATGGGTGATCAGATCATATTTGAGTTCGATACATTTGCAAGCGAAGCAGTTGCAACGATTACTTACAATGTAATAGCAACTGGATCTACAAGATCACAGATACTCTCTAGTAACGCTGTAGAGACTTCTCAAGATCTATCACAGTGGCAAAGAGAAATCGGAGAAGGTACCAATATCTGGCAGAATATCAATAGCAGTATATTTCCTACATACTCTGGTGAGCTTGCATGGTTCGTACAAGAAGTGGATGAAAATACACAACAAACTATTAACTTCCCTAACTTCGAAGTCAACGGTGCAATACCAGTATTAAGATTCTGGCACAGAATCAATACAGAGTTTGCAAGAAATGGTGGATTTGTAGAAATTTCTAGAGACAACGTTATATGGTTTGATGCTAAAGACAAGTTCATCAGAAATGGTTATGATTGTCCACTACAATATACCACATTTGCCATACCTGGTCACTTTGCATTCTCAGGTAGTAATGATGAATATATGGACTCATGGATAGATCTGAGTGAATATAAAGGTGAGACGATCTCAGTGAGATTTAGATTCGGTACGAATGATGGAGACCCTGACGTGAACGATCAATTTAGTGCTGATGCTGGATGGTTTATAGATGACTTAGATCTTATAGATCTTGTCAATGCAGATTCTCAAGCATGTGTCAGCAGTGTCACGGATAATGCATGTACACCATTCGCTACTACAATTATTAATACCGAAGTAGTATCAAACTTAGATGATCTTCAAATAGAAGGTGTAGAGGTAGAGTTATTCCCTAATCCTGCTGCAGATTACTTTACTATGAAAATCACTTCTGATCACAGCTTTGATGGTTACTTATCACTGTATGGTATGGATGGAAAGATGGTATCACAGAGAGCAGTGAACATCACGACATCAGAAAATGTGGTGACGACTAATACTTCTCAACTTGTGTCAGGATTCTATGTGGCACAATTAAGAAGTGGAGATAGGATTATCACAAGAAAAGTTATAGTAGAATAAGACAAGCTATAAAAACATAGTTTTAGAATTTAGATATTCGAAAGCCCCGACGTTTTGTTGGGGCATTTTTTATGGAGTCAAGTGATCTATTTTTTCATCTCTAAGATTACAAATCACAACAATGAGCTTAAATAGTTTAATACAATCTATATGCAAATATTAGATGAAGCAGTCAATTATGAGAGTCATAAAACAGATAAAATGACCGTTAATCCGAAATATCTACCGATCATCATTTAATTCTGAAAAGTTAAAAGTTTTGGTATACCTTTTCTATTGTAAAACAATCTATAATTATTTATTTCTTAGAATTTTCAAAAATAATTAGCCCTTGGGGGTTACAAAAACAAATAAAGCTACACTTAGTAATAGAACAACAATTAAGTAACAACACCTAACCAACCAATCAATGTCAAATACCCTAAGTTTACAACGAATTGGCTACTCTCCTAAGTTATCAGCCAGAGAGAAAGAAACACTTTATCTCATTGCTCATGAGTTTAAGAATAAGGAGATCGCTAAGATTCTCTTCTTATCTACATGCACAATAGATTCACATAGAAAGAATCTACTATTTAAGTTAGATGTCAGAAATTCTGCTGGATTAATACGTCGAGCTTATGAGTTAGGCTATCTCCCAATGGAAGCACCAGATAACATCAACGAAGTCAATGATGATATCGAAATATATAGAATGGAAAAAAGATCATTAGCCAGTTAATTATAGAATAGAAACTTTTCATTGGTTTGTTCGTCTAATCTGAAACGTTTAGACGAACAACTTTTTTCATTTTTCTACAGTCCTTTGGGGATCTCTTGCAACACTATATCGACCATCGCTAACATTGTAAATTAGCAGATAAATACTGACAACTATTTATAACTAATTCCGTAAAACTGGTGTTATCTAACTAATGTATAACACTGATTCACAATATAATAATCATCCCATTGTCATATATGATGGATCATGTGGTATGTGTTCGAGTTTCGTCCGCTTTATCCTTAAGCATGAGAAACATGACAGACTTCGATTCACACCTCTGGATAGTGATTATGCTATGTCCATAACTGAAGAACACTTCTCTCAGGAAGTTCCTGATTCCATCATACTTATTGATTCTTATAATGTATACATTGCAAGTAATGCGGCAATAGAAATATCTAAATCATTAAGATGGCCATATTCCATAATACAATATCTCGGAATTATACCTCGACCTCTAAGAGATGCCGTCTATCGGATCATAGCAAAATATCGTAAGCGAATATTCGATAGCTCCCCAGAAGCTTGTAAGATCAATGGAGATCTTGCGGGAAGAATAATCATTTAGTTTATTAATGAACATAAAGTCATCTTCCGCCAACCAAGTGCAAGATGGATCCCTCAATTCACAATCATACATGACACAGTCATCTAACTTGTAGACCAATCCCCTATTCTTTTCTATGAAAACATTTGCATATCTGAATTAAGTACATTTACTTTGTATTTCAAAGTACTTTCAATGAACAAGCAAAAATACCTTGATGATATCAAAGACATCAAGAACATCATGGACAGATCTACCAAGTTCATATCACTGAGTGGACTATCAGGAATATCTGCAGGCATATTAGCATTGATTGCAAGTTATATCGCATATCGATTAGTCTACTTTGATCAGAATTATCTTGTAGATAGAATTGCTGTTATTAATTATAAGACACTGATACAACTTTTACTAATTGCAGTAGCCACGAAACTCTTAGCTATCCTGTTAGGTATATTTTTCACATCAAAAAAAGCTAAGAAAAATGGTCAGAAAATGTGGGATGCTCAAGCCAGAAGATTCTACATAAATTTACTAATTCCACTAATTACTGGAGGCTTGCTCTGCTTAGTATTACTAATTAGAGGATATGTGAGTCTAGTTGCACCAATGACATTAATCTTCTACGGATTAGGCCTTGTCAATGCCAGTAATCATTCTATTTCAGATATCAGAAGCTTAGGTATAATAGAAATAATATTAGGTCTTATAGCTGTTTGCTTTGTGGGTTATGGATTGATATTTTGGGCAATCGGATTTGGTGTCATGCATATAATATATGGGATCGTCATGCACTATAAATATGGGTCGTGAAGCATATCCTTAATGATATAAATAAAGCATTTGAGAATAAGATCAGACTCGGGATCATGTCTGCGCTTGTGGTTAATCGTAAGATCGACTTCAATACACTGAAGGAGCTATTAGATGTCACAGATGGGAACCTTGCCAGTCATCTGAAAGCCTTAGAGAAAAGAGAATACATATCTGTGCACAAAGAATTTATCGGTAGAAAACCACGTACACAATATGCTGCGACAAAGCTGGGTAAAGCAGAATTCAAAAAACACATTAGAGCAATAGAGAAATTGATAAGTTAAAATAAAAAATTTATAAATCCACTTAGTATTTCAAAGTGAAATAAAACATTATCTCATGGAAAGTCAAACTACATTCTTAGACAAGGTCAATAACTGGCTTAAGAACTCGCTATCTCTCAAACTGGTAACGATTACTTTTCTCATGCTATTAATGCTGATCCCAGCAAGCATGATACAATCTATCATATCAGAGCGTCAGTCTCTCCGTCGACAGACAATATCTGAGGTGAGTCAGAAGTGGGCGAATAGACAATCTATTAATGGTCCTATTCTCACCATACCGATCACTTATGAAGAAAGGTATACTGATGATGATGACAACGAAAAAGTAAAGGAATACATTAAGTACTTCCAGATACTGCCTGATGATTTATCTATCAATGGACAAATAGATCCTACAAGACTTAGAAGAAGTATATACGAGGTCGTTGTATACGAATCAGATCTGAATATCTCTGGTGCATTCACCATTAATAAATCGGTGGATAAGAATAACCTTAAGATGATACACTATGACCAAGCATTTATGACTATAGGAATCTCTGATCTGAGAGGTATTAAAAATCAAATCACAATAAGATGGAATAATCAAGAATTAGAAGTAGAGCCAGGTTCTAAGGTGCCAGAACTTATAAGATCTGGAATCACAGTACTGCTACCCGACTTGAGCGAAAAAATAGATGATAAATTTAATTTTCAGATGAAGGTAGACTTGCAAGGCAGCCAGAATATATCATTTACACCGCTGGGTAAAACTACGGACGTAACTATGACGTCTGAATGGCCATCTCCCAGTTTTAATGGAGCCTTTCTACCTGACGAAAGAGAGGTCAGCGAGAGTGGATTCTCTGCGCAATGGCAAGTCCTACAGCTCAATAGAAACTATCCTCAGTTTTGGTTAGGTAATGATTATAATGTAAATATTCGAGAGTCTTCTTTTGGAATAGATCTACTCTTACCTGTGAATGATTATCAGAAATCTATGCGATCTGCAAAGTATGGTGTGATGACCATAGCACTGACATTCCTCATGTTTTTCATCATAGAAATATTGCATAAGCGTAAGATCCATCCATTCCAATATACACTTGTAGGATTTGCATTATTACTTTTCTATGTATTGCTGATATCCATATCTGAGCATCTTAATTTTAATAAAGCCTATATCATATCCAGTATTGCTGTGATCGGAATGATTACCTTATATTCTATGACAGTATTTAAGAAAAACAAACTGAGTATTATGCTAATGGCGATACTGAGTGCTGTCTATGGATTTATATTTACAACCATGCAACTGACAGAGTATGCATTGCTCATGGGAAGTGTCGGGCTGGCTGTCATATTAGCATTGACGATGTACTTCACCCGAAATGTCAATTGGTATAAATTAAATGAAACAGAAAATAAATAATTGGAATAAAAAAGGCAAAGTCTATACTGCCTTTGCCATTCCTCGCTATTAGGACACAACTTAAATAATTCATAAAGCAACATTTTATTTATAACTCATAGAATAATTTAGATACCTTCCTTACGGACAATCAATTTTCTATGCACTTCTATACGACGACTTTATTATTTCTTATCGCAATTAGCATTAGTAACGCTCAGGTGATATTCGATCCTCAAGAGAATTATGATGACCCCTCTGGACTTTTTGATGTAGATTCTATTCGTGAGATTCGTATCGATTTTTATGACACTGATTATGACGAGATTTTAGATGAGAATTGGCGCAATTCTACGGGTCTTAGATTACCAGCAAAGATCTCTTTCTCCAATGGCGTTACTATAGATAGTGTAGGAATCAGGTATAAGGGCAACTCAACCTACTCATTAGCAAGAGACGCTAATAATCCAAAGTTGCCGCTTAACATAGACATTAATACTTATGATGAGAGTGCCACTCTATTTGGTTATAAGAAATTAAAATTAGCCAATGCATATCTCGATCCTACATTTTGTAGAGAAGTCACAGCATATGATATATACCAAAAGTACCTGCCCTCATCCGAAGCTAATTATATAAAGGTATATATAGATAATCAATATTTAGGACTGTATATAAACACAGAATCCGTTAACAAACAATTCTTAGATAAACATTTTGGAGAAAATGATGGTGTCTTATTTAAATGTGATCCGATACAGCAATTCGGACAAAACAATTCTGAAGAAGGCAGCTCCGACCTACTATGGCTCGGAACAGATAGCACAGAATATTATAAGCATTACCAACTGAAATCTGACGATGGATGGAAAGAACTGATGGAACTAATAGATATACTAAATAACGATCCAGAAAAACTACCGACTATACTAAATATAGATCGAGTGCTCTGGGCTTTTGCCACTAATATGGTGATCTCTAACTTAGATACTTACAATGGTCTGGTACTCCACAATTACTACCTCTACCGTACAGAGGACAGCCTCTTCCAGATGATTCCTTGGGATCTATCAGAAAGCTATATAGGAGCTATTATCAACTTCAATCCTAATGTGGATCAACTCAATAATTATGATGCTTATGCAGGCTATGGATCATTCTGGACACCACTGGTCTCTCGGCTGACTAGTGACCCAGAGTCTGAATATGGGAAAATATATACAGCACATCTCAGAACCATTATCAACGAACAATTAAATGCATCTCAACTCAGAAACACAATAGATGCAATACAAGACCAAATCTCAGATGATGTCTTCCAAGATCCAAATAGAATATTCTCAAATCAAGCTTTTAGATCTAACGTAAGCTCCACATTTGGGATCCCATTTTTCTTTTCCATAGCGGGAATCTTATCATCAGTAGAAGCAAGAATTGAATACTTTAATGAAAATCCAGAATTACAAAAAATGCCTCCACAGATTTCTGAAGTACAAGAGTCACTGGAACAATCTGATGTCATCATAAATTGTAAAATAGAAAATGCAACAACCGCAAAATTAATGGTGACAACAAGTCCATACAATTCATTTTTTGTAGAGCATATGATGAATGATAATGGGATAGATGGAGATGCTGTATCAGAAGATGGTATATACTCTTGTATTCTACCTCATACTGAACAAAATATGGATATCAAATACTATATAAAAGCAGAAAATGATGATGCTCTTATATTAAGCCCAGAAAGAGCAGAGTATGAATTTTACATCTATCGCTCAGTCATAGAAGTCGTTCCAGAAGACTTAGTTATCAACGAACTATTAGCGTCCAACCAAACCATACAAGAAGATCAAAATGGGAGCTATGATGATTGGATAGAATTATACAACAACTCAGATACTCCAATCGATCTCAGCGGATATCACCTTTCTGATGATTCACTGAATATTAGAAAATGGTCTTTCCCTGACACCATAATTGAAGCCAACGATTATCTAATCGTCTGGGCTGATAATGATGCAGAAGCTGGCTTGCATGCTAACTTCAAACTATCCAGGAATGGAGAGTCTATCATCCTTAGCAATAATGAAAACGAAGTCATAGATATCATTGCATATCCGGAGCAGACACCTGATATTAGCTATGGAAGATTCCCTAATGGCACAGGGCCATTCTCTTATATGGAACCCAGTTTCTCAGGCTTTAATTCTAATGTCATTACTAATCTTGAAGTTATAGAGAGCGAATCACCTTTTAGTGCTTACCCTAATCCATTTTATGAGCTGATCAGTTTTTCACTACACTTAGATCGACAACAATACATACGAATGAATGTGTATAACATTACTGGTAAAATAGTAAAAACTATAGTTGATGGTAATCTCTCAGCTGGAGATCATATTTTACAATGGGAACCGCAATTACAGAATGGTCAGCTTTCTTCTGGGCAGTATATTATAAAAGTTACAATGGATGATCAGACCTTAGCTTATCCGATCATGTATTTATCTAAGCGTTAATGATGAAAAAAGAAATGACATTTTTTAGCTTGACTGAAATTCTGAGTCCCAATTTCTAAGCAATAAAAAACCTACTTTTCTTTTCGACCGGAACGAAGTGGAGCGGAGAAATCTTCAGAATCGATAATAATAGGTTTCCTAAATGAATAATGATATTGTGGCTGAAGATCTTTCAGCTACGCTCAAGATGAAAAATAGGAATAATTTTTTTTGCTTGACTGAAATTGTATATCCAATATTCAAATATTAAAACCCACTTTTCTTTTTGACCGAACGAAGTGGAGCGGAGAAATCTTCAGAATCGCTATTTGTAGGTTTCCTAAATGAACTATGATATTGTGGCTGAAGATCTTTCAGCTACGCTCAAGATGAAAAATAGGAATAAATTTTTTTGCTTGACTGAAATTGTATATCCTATATTCAAATATTAAAACCTACTTTTCATTTCGACCGAAACGAAATGGAGCGGAGAAATCTTAAGAATCATTAACCACAGGTTTCCTAAATGAACAATGATATTGTAGCTGAAGATCTTTCGGCTACGCTCAAGATGAAAAAAAAGGAATAATTATTCTTGCTTGACTGAAATTGTATATCCAATATTCAAATATTAAAACCTACTTTTTATTTCGACCGAAACGAAGTGGAGCGGAGAAATCTTCAGAATCGATATATATAGGTTTCCTAAATGAACCATGATATTGTGGCTGAAGATCTTTCGGCTACGCTCAAGATGAAAAAAAAGGAATAATTATTCTTGCTTGACTGAAATTGTATATCCAATATTCAAATATTAAAACCTACTTTTTATTTCGACCGAAACGAAGTGGAGCGGAGAAATCTTCAGAATCGATATATATAGGTTTCCTAAATGAACCATGATATTGTGGCTGAAGATCTTTCGGCTACGCTCAAGATGAAAAAA